>VOFI01000513.1_pt1 | contig 44588 bp, 51 predicted proteins | sample 5384131 | NCBI WGS metagenome assembly VOFI01 (sample SAMN12384728, study PRJNA508395) | human gut metagenome | isolation source: healthy gut H | host: Homo sapiens
TGAGAAAGTTCCGGTCATTCAAGATTTGCTCTTTGTTTATGATTCCCGTCGGCATTTGGACTCCATTGTGGAAAGAACCAAAACGCTTCAATACCGTTGGTTGCGGAATACGTTCCGGGGGAACCTATGACTGTGTCTGATTTGGAAATGGACAGATTCATACAAGCCGTCAGCAGTTCCGATTCACCCAAATATTAGCACGGTTTGCTGTTTATTCACGCTCTTCCTGAATGGATTGGATACCCCATTACCTTATTCGCCGTGGTATTTATTATCAATGCCATCAATCTGATAGATGGGATAGACGGATTGGCTTCCGGATTGTGTGGAGTGGCTATGCTTTTTTATGGATTGGTGTTTTTTATAATAGGTGAATACATTTATGCCCTGCTCGCTTTTGCGACACTTGGAGTGCTCGTCCCCTTTTTCTATTATAACGTATTTGGAGATCCTGCCAAAAAGAACAAAATATTCATGGGTGATACCGGCAGCTTGACGATTGGTATGATGACTTGCATTTTAAGTCTGAAACTGCTTGACGGGTTTCCGGTAAATCACTCTATGCAACAGCCTAATGCTTTCTTTTTAGCCTATTCACCGCTTATCATTCCCTGTTTTGATGTGGTACGGGTTTATTTGCACCGTGTGCGAAACGGAAAGAATCCCTTTTGCCAGATAAGAACCATATCCATCACAAAATGCTTGCTGTTGGCATGAGACAGCGTACAGCTATGATTATCATTGTACTGGTATCTGTCTGTTTTACCCTGTGCAATATTTTGCTTTCACGTTATATAAATGTAACCTTGCTTTTAGTACTGGACATCTTTATATGGATCTTGGGTAATCTATGGTTAACCCGTAGAATCCATATAGCTCATTCGAAACTATAGTTTTATATCAATATGAATTTTTGCAAAAATTTAATTGGGGCAATATTACTCCTGTTTTTAGGAGCTTGCTCAACTTCAAAAGAAGTCATTTATTTTCAAAATTTACGTCCGGGCGAAAGCGAATTGGCGCTTACCGCTCCGGTAGAGATTAAGATTCAACCGAAAGACAAATTGTCTATTTTAGTCAACAGCCAGGATTTGCGCCTAACCAACCTGTTTAACTTGCCGATTGTTTCTCAACAGATTGGCATGGAGGGTTCTTCCGGTTCTAATCGTGGTGTGTCCGGTTATACGGTAGATTCCAAAGGGAACATTGACTTTCCCGTATTGGGAGAAATTCACATAGCCGGTATGACCCGTGAAGAGGTGGCTGCCTATATTAAGAAAGAGCTACAGTCGCATGATTTGATTAAAGACCCTGTCGTTACGGTGGAATATATGAATCTCAGCGTAGCCGTAATGGGTGAAGTGAACAATCCCGGCCGTTTTAGTATCGACAAGGATAACCTTACAATCCTGGATGCCTTAAGCCAAGCGGGAGACCTCACTATTTACGGAAAGCGAGAAAAGGTATTAGTATTACGTAAAGAAGAAGGAAAACAGCGGGTTTATGGTGTCAATCTCTGTTCGGCTGAGCATCTTTATACTTCACCTGCCTATTATCTGCAACAGAATGATGTGGTATATGTGGAGCCTAATGCTACCAAAGCCCGTCAGTCTACCGTAAACGGGAACAATGTGCGCAGCACCTCTTTCTGGATTTCCCTGGCTTCTTTATTGACCTCCATCGCTGTACTTATCGCTAAATAAAAAAGAGAAATGGCTACTATTCAGAATAAATCAACAGTACAAAATACGCAGGATTTCATTACCATACAGGATTTGTTTTACCTCTGTCTCGACAAATGGCACTGGTTTGCCATTTCATTGGCCTTATGTTTGGGGGTTGCGACCTTTTATCTGTTGAGAACCCCATCGGTATATGTCAGAACTGCCTCTATTTTGATTAAGGACGATTCCAAAGGGAAATCTTCTTCTACGGATATGGAGTCTTTTTCCGATCTGGGACTGTTTACGACCAACACCAATGTCTATAACGAGATGGGAACTTTGAAGTCTCCCGACATCATGCGTGAAGTGGTGTCTCGATTGCATTTGGAAATGAATTATCAGACAGACGGACGTTTTCATAAACAGACTGTGTATGGAAACCAACTTCCTGTCCAGGTGGTGATTCCTAATCTTTCCGAGAATGAATCCGCAACTTTCGAACTGCATCTGGCAAAGGATGGTGCAGTGGAATTATCCTCTTTTACACGGAATGGAACAGAAATAGAAAATGATGGTTTTGTGAAAGGCAATTTGAATGACAGTATTCAAAGCCCCCTAGGCCCTATTGTCGTTATTCCATCGGCTGCTTATTCAGATAAAACGGTAAGCACAATTTATGTAACCCGCCAGTCTTTGTCTGCGGCATCAGCTGGCTGTTCAGCTCGCTTGAATATATCCCAGAACGATGAGAAGTCCAATATCATCACGTTGTCTTTCCAGGATGTGTCCACCCAACGGGCGGAAGATGTGCTCAATACCCTTATATCCGTTTACAATGAGAACTGGGTAAGGGACAAGAATCAGATAGCGGTTAGTACATCCATGTTCATCAATGAGCGTTTGGGTGTGATTGAGGGTGAGCTTGGCAATGTGGATGATGATATATCTTCTTTCAAAAGTGAGCATTTGCTGCCGGATGTACAGGCGGCGGCAAATATGTATATGACTCAAGCCAATGAAGCCAATGCCGCAATTCGTGAATTGAACAACCAGGCATATATGGCCCGATACATAAAGAACTATTTGACCAATGAAAACAATAAACATCAGTTACTCCCTGCCAATTCCGGCATTGAAAATGCAAGCCTTGCCACACAACTGAATGAATATAATACCAAGTTATTGGAGCGCAATAGCTTGGTGTCTCACAGTAGTGTCAAGAACCCCTTAGTCAGGGAAATGGACAAGTCGTTGGATGATATGCGAAGCGCTTTGATCACTTCCATTGACAACCAAATGGTAGCTTTGCGTGCACAAATCAGAAGTTTGGAGGCCATTGGGGGACAGGCAACTTCGCAGATTGCCTCCAACCCGAAGCAGTCCAAATACCTGCTTAGCGTGGAACGCCAACAAAAGGTGAAGGAGTCACTTTACCTATATCTGTTACAAAAACGTGAGGAGAACGAGCTTTCTCAGGCATTTACGGCCTACAATACCCGTATTATAACAAAACCTGGAGGAAGCATGATTCCTACCGCTCCCGTAAAGAAGAACATTTTCCTGGTGGCTTTTGCCTTGGGTATATTGATACCGGTAGTCATCATCTTCATTCGTGAGAACATGAATACCCGTGTTCGTGGAAGAAAGGACTTGGATGGCCTAAGTGTTCCCTTTATCGGAGAGATTCCTTTGTCTATACGTGGTAAGAAAAGAGTAAAATCATATGAGGCACATACCATTGTGGTTAAAGAAGGAAGCCGTGATATTATGAATGAGGCTTTTCGTGTCTTGCGTACCAATCTGGAATTCATGATTGGCAAAGATCAATCCTCCAATGTGATTGTAGTTACCTCGTTCAATCCGGGCAGTGGAAAATCGTTCTTGACCATGAACATAGCCATAAGTCTTGCCATCAAAAATAAAAAAGTATTGGTTATTGACGGCGACCTTCGCCATGCCTCTGCTTCAGCTTATATCCATTCGCCCAAAATTGGTTTGAGTAATTATTTAGGAGGACAGATCGACAAACTTTCGGATATTATTGTTACGAACGAGCAGCACCCTTCATTCAGTTTCATCCCCGTCGGCACTATCCCCCCCAACCCGACCGAACTGTTGTTCGATGACCGTCTACAGAAAGCAATCCATACCTTAAAGCAGCAATATGATGTTGTATTGATAGACTGCCCGCCAGTTGAATTGGTGGCCGATACGCAAATCATAGAGAAACTGGCCGACCGTACCGTTTTTGTGGTACGTGCAGGCTTGCTGGAACGCAGCATGCTTCCGGAGTTGGAAAACATCTATCGAGAAAAGAAATACAAGAATATGTCTGTAATCCTCAATGGGACGGAAGGCTCTGGCGGACGTTATGGTTATCGTTACGGCTATCAGTATGGTTATGGAAGCGGTTCTTATTACGGCAGTAGCTCCAAGTAATCATGTGGCCGTTCCGTAAAAACAGACTTTGAAAGAAAGTGGATTTTTCCGTGGCTTCACCGACTGGCATTGCCATATCCTCCCCGATGTGGATGACGGCGTACAGACGATGGATGAAGCTCTGCAAATTTTAGGGGAATACGAACGACTGGGAGTAAAGGAAGTATGGCTCACTCCGCACATTATGGAGGATATGCCAAATACGACCCAACATTTGAGGGCACGTTTCGTTGAATTACAAAGCGCATACCAAGGTAATATAGCATTGAATCTTGCTTCTGAGAATATGCTGGACAACCTATTTGAAGAGCGATTGAATAAGAACGACCTACTGCCTATTGGTAAAGCTGGCAAACACCTGTTGGTGGAAACAAGTTACTTCAATCCCCGATGGACTTGCAGAATATCCTGCTCCGTATCAAAGCAAAAGGTTATTATCCTATATTAGCTCATCCGGAACGTTATCTGTATATGAACGAGAGTGATTACCAACAGTTGAAATCTATAAATGTTCAGTTTCAGCTTAATCAATTTTTCGCTTCTATGTTTGTATGGTAAAGAAGTTAAGAAAAAGGCTTTAATGCTCCAAAAGTTAAGAATGTACGACTATACTGGTACAGATTTGCATCGATTGAATACATTGAACAGAGCAATTTGTTTATAAATAATTTATTGCGTAAGAAGTATGAATATAAAATATGATGATCTAACTAAATTATTTGCCATTGAGCAAGCTAAAGAAACTTCATATAGGAGTACGTTACGGCAAAAGTCTTGCCTCATTCTTAAGTTTATGTGATAAAGCTGACATCTCCGTTGATACGAAGACTGAATTGAAGTACATTTGCAATTACATAAATGATATTGTTAAGTATTTTGAAAAAGGACTTCACAGTACCGCTTTTCAAAAATGAAAAACTTATTTGCAAGAACAAAAAATCATAAGGTATTAAACAACAGTATGCCATATTCAACCCCTTGCTGCAGGAAGTTCATTGTATAGAATTTGAGTGAAAGGGGATTACGAAATATAGAAGAGTTTCCTCTTTATGAAGTCCATGGATAGTCTGAATCTAAAAACATATTTTGTGCTGTCAGAAGGCTTCGACGCACAATTCTAACATGTCCCCAAAGGATGCATTAATTTGTTTTGGAAAATGCAAATACAATAGATGACTAGCGATGAATGAAAAATACCCCTTTAACACATTAATATCGAAATATCGCATATCGGCAATGGGAATATCAATGGTTTCCATTATGCTATACCATCAAAATTGGATTACCAACGGTATTTTCTTTGAATGGGTGCGAATGTTAGGATACATAGGTGTAGAGGTGTTTTTGTTCATATCAGGCTTTGGTATTGCGCATTCGCTTGCGAAAAACTCGTTAGGACAGTATTACAAAAATAGGGTAATCAGGCTTATACCAGCTTGTATTCTGTTCGATTTATGCAAGATTGCATTGAGTTATATTCCCACGATGCCTCCTATGCAAGACTTCTTTTTGGACTTGTTTTCTCTGTCACATTGGTACATATATGCCATAGTTGTTTACTACCTGCTTGCCCCTGCTATTTACAAAATAATAGACAAACGGGGGGGGATTGCATTTTTAGCAATAATTATTGCCACATATATAACAATTTGTTTTTGGCAATATGATGCCGATGCTCCATATTTGATAAAATATGGGCGTTGGGTTGTGAAACGGTTTTCTGTGTTCGTATTTGGAATGTTCATAGCTATTAGGCTGTTGAGATTTGGAATCTACAAAGTGGTTTTATTGGGAGTATTGGCCACATTGGCCAATGTGGGCGTGTTCCACTATACAATATTAGCCAATAGTGACCCAACGAGTCATGATTTCTTCACAAAGTTGGCGATATTGCTACCGGACAGGTCAGTTATTCCCGATAACGGACGTTTCATATTGGATATGTTTAATGTGTTACTACTGATTCCGTTATTCGCTCTTATTGCCTTTCTTATGAAGAAAAATCTCATATATTATTCATTATTAATCGAATAGGAAAATATTTACTTGAAATATATTTGTGCCATCAATATATATTTACAGTGATTTCAGAACATTTTGCCATGCCTCCTATGGCGGCTTTAGCTGTGGGCATGTGCTTGTCGTTTTGCTATGGCATACTTGATAGGTACAACAGCAAGCTCAATTAAAACGTTTGCCACAAGATATATTTGAAAAATACTGCAACCATGCCGAGTGAATCAACCAATAAGCGCATAGCCAAAAATACACTGCTGCTGTATGTCAGGATGCTATTGACAATGGCCATAGGACTGTACACGTCCCGTGTGGTTCTTGCGGAATTAGGAATATCGGATTATGGCTTATACAGTGTAGTAGGCGGCATCGTAACGATGTTTACTTTCATCAATGGATCGTTGAATGCTGGTACACAGCGTTTCTTGACATTTGAATTGGGGCGAGGCAACATTGTTCAATTAAAGAAAATATTTTCGACAGCTATTGTCATATATACTTTCTTGGCATTATTAATATTGTTTCTTGCCGAAACCGTAGGGTTATGGTTTCTGCTGAATAAGATGAATTTTGAGCCAGGACGACTAAATGCGGCAATTTGGGTTTATCAATTCTCCATCATAGCCTGCATGGTAAGCATCATCCAGGTGCCGTTTATGGCGGCATTGGTAGCTCATGAGAAGTTCGACATATATGCCTATATGAGCATATATGATGCAGTGATGAAACTTGTTATTGTCTTTTTATTGACATTTGCACCATTTGACAAACTCATATTCTATGCCTCACTTATTTTACTGGTCAACATTTCATCAGCTATTATTTACAATTGGTATTGCAGAAAACATTACGATGAATGTCGATTCGTGTGGGGTTGGACAAGAACGTTTTCAAGCGTATGTTTTCATTTTCGGCTTGGGATGTGGTCGGTAGTTTGGCTTCAATAGGTCAATTACAAGGCGTGAACATTGTTATTAATATGTTTTTGTGGAACTATTGTCAATGCAGCATATGGAATAGCAACGACAGTCAACAACATTGTCATGGGATTTGTGAACAATTTCATGATGGCATCCAATCCACAAATAGTCAAAACTTATGCACAGAATCAACTTAAGGAAATGTTCTCGCTGGTTATAAACACGGCCAAGATGGCATCTTACTTGCTTTTGATTATCGGCATCCCCGTATTTATTGAAGTAGAGTTTTTTGCTTGAGTTGTGGTTGGGCGAGTATCCGCCCTATGCGCCATTATTTTTACGCATCATTCTTATACAATCGTGGGTGCAAACTCTCGGTACTCCTACTATCCGTGCCCTCCATGCTACTGGCAATATCAAACTGATGAATATATTGGTAGGTTCATTATTATTGATGATATTACCCGTGACGTATTTTCTTTTTGCGTTCAGGGAGCTTCTCCTGAAATTGTGCTTTGTGTCAACATTATCCCTTGGGTAATTGCTATTCCAATCCGTCTGGTTCTACTCTACAGATATTGTAAATTCCCGATATTATCCTACATAAAGAAGGTTATTCTTTTGGGTGCAGCAATAGCTATCCTATGTTTTTTATACCGTACATTACGCACACTTTTTTATCAATGATGCCGGTTGGAGAGAGTTTTTAGCGGTTGGATTCGTAAGCTTTACAACGTCTGTTATCATTATTTTCACAATAGGCATACCCAAAAGCATTCGCTTACAAATCATCGGCAAGATGAGAGAGTATTTCAAATTTTTAAAAGATATAAACAATGAAGAGGTCAAAAGTCCTTGTTCTAATGTTGATTGCTTCAGTGATACTGAATATTACTTGTTTCCTGCCATATATAGGTGGATATTACGACAGGTTCAAGGAGAAGATATTTCCGACACAATATTTTAAATCCAACACCATTGATAGTGTGGTAATCAATGCTGTTGTTGAAGCGTCTTTGAAAATGGATGGTAGCAAGTTTGAGACTCGACATCCCAGCTTAGGCTTAGTACCTGATGTTAAACTATTTTTAACAAACGGGGGGGGTAATAAGGAGCAACGCCAAAATAATTATGCGATGGCATATCTCTATGCTGGATTGTCATATTACGCTTTGAATTGCAATGATAAAGAAGTTATAGATTTTCTGTTGTTGAAGTCCAATGAATTCTCTTCAAATGGAAAGTTGGAATATGAACTTACCGAAGTTGACCAAGTCCCTATTGGTATTATGTATATCAACCTATATAAAATATCCCGAAATAAAGAATTTCTCGATGTTGCTCGTTCTGTTTTCGATTACTTGAACGAAAAAAGAATCAATGGAAGCAATCTTATTTCATACCGTGCGGAAAGTGCAAACCAATTCAGCGATGGTGTTGGAATGATATGCCCATTCTTGATGGAATACTTTCATGCAACGCAGGACTCAACAGCTTTGATGATGGCGAACGATAACTTGAACGAATTTAAGAAATGGGGATGTGATATCGCAACGGGCATTCCTACGCATGGCTATAATAAAGAAACCCATATAAAAGTTGGTAGTGCTAATTGGGGAAGAGGTATAGGCTGGTATTTACTTGCGGCTGCTTATATGCCACACTTGGATGACCCTCTTCTTGACAAGAGCATTGAATTGTTGAATTACTCTCAATTCCCATTGTCGAGCAAACAATTTGACTCCTCAACTGCACTAATGATTGAAATTTACAAACAGAGCCGCATTCCTAACGTACAACGGCCTCTCGATTTTATCAAACCTCATATCACTCAAGAAGGGTTGGTAATGAAATGTAGTGGTGATACGTATGATTTAAACAACTATTCTCATTTCTTTGGTCCTGCGGAATTGACCAACGGACTTTTTCTCATACTAATTTCACATTTCCAACGATGAAAATCGGAATACTTACGCATCCATTACGTTTCAATTATGGAGGGCTGCTACAGAACTATGCATTGCAGACCGTATTAAGGCGTTTGGGACATGAACCACTCACTTTGGATGTTCCCCACGTGATGAAGGTTAACAAGACGACCTTTCTAAAGGATGTGCTTAAACGCTTATATTACCGCTATATACTCCATTTGCAAGTATATATTTTCAAAGAATGGAGGTACAATAGGCTTTACCCTATAATGATGCAAAACTTGCAGCCTTTTATCGACACGCATATAAAAAAGATTGAAGTGAACGACTTCAACGCGTTGAATCCTAATGATTTTGATGCGTTTATAGTGGGTAGCGACCAAGTTTGGCGTAGGTTATATATGCCCGACATTTATCGCGAGTATTTGAGTTTTGCGGAGGGATGGAACGTAAGACGGATTAGCTATGCTGCATCTTTCGGAACAGAAGAATGGGAATATAGCCCATTAGAAACGACAGAATGTCGAAGATTACTACAAAAATTTGATGCAGTGTCAGTAAGAGAAGCATCTGGTGTCTCGTTATGTAAAAAACATTTTGGAGTAGAAGCTGTTCATGTCGTTGACCCTACTTTATTGCTTGATAGAGACGATTATTGCAATTTGTTTGAGGGGAAAGATATAAAACCCCACCAAAATGGATTGCTTGTTTATCTGCTTGACCAACGCGAGGAGAATGAGAAGATGATAAGCTACTTTGCGAATACTTTGGGATTGCCCCCTTTCAGTGTAAATTCCAAATATGAGACCCCTGGGTTTCACCCAGTTGAAGAATGTATCCAACCTTCGGTAGAAACTTGGTTGAAAGGGTTTTACGATGCTAATTTCGTACTGACTGATTCGTTTCACGCTTGTGTTTTTTCTATTATTTTCAATAAACCATTTGCTGTATTTGGAAATGCAAAGCGTGGACTGTCACGTATCGAGTCGCTTCTTTCTTCATATCGACTTACAGATAGGATAGTATATTCCACCAAAGACTGTGAAAAGTTAGATGGGGTAATAGATTGGAATAATGCAAATAAGAGTGTCGCTGAAAATAGAGAACATTCACTTAGATTCTTAAAAAGACTCATTGGGAAAATAGCTTAGACGGATAATTAATTTGTCGGTTGTGTAATCATTACACCACAAATAAAAGCAAACATATATGAATATACTATACCAAACTTGTGGGAAATTAAACTCGACAAGTGGAGGGACAGAGCGCACCACTATCACTATGGCAGAAGCACTGGCTCAACTTTACGGAGTTCGATGCTTCTCTATCTATGAACGGATTGCCGACACCCCAAAGGAAAATTGCATCGTAGCCGAATTCCAATGGTCGGCGCAGCGTGATGCCGAAATTAACAAAAAGGCACTTAGAAAAAATTAATCGTGGAGAATGATATTGATTTCGTCATCATACAGGAGCCTTCATTTCATGTTTCACGTTTTAAGACTGCCGCAGAAGGGACAAAGTGCAAGATAATATTCGCCCATCATTTTGAGCCAAGATGGGAACTTGTGTTTGGACATTTCGGCAGTTTGATTCATTATCGCCCCAAATCCGTCATAGACTTTATGCGATGGATGAAATGGATTGTCACTTATCCACGCACAGCGATGAACCGAGAAAAAGTACTTTCGGCTCAATACCGTGCGGCTTATGAATGTGCTCACAGGGTAGTGCTGCTTAGTAAAGGCTTTATTAAGCCGTACAGTGAATTTGCCAAACTTCAAGATACTTCGAAATTCACTATTATCCCTAATGGACTTTCTTTTTAATTTATCCGCACACTATGAGGATTTGACCAAGCATAAGGTGGTACTAATAGTTTCTCGTCTTGACGAAACACAGAAAAAGACTATCATTGGCATTACGCATTTGGAAGAAGGTCAAGCAAAATCCTGTGGCAGATGGTTGGGTGATGAAGATTGTAGGTCATGGTGGGGACTACGAGCTATGTGAGAATATAATCAAGAATGAGGATATTCCGGCTGTTACCCCTTGAAGGGAGGCAGGATCCGATACCTTACTATAAAGGAAGCTTCAATCTTCATGATGACTTCGCGGAGCGAAGCGTGGGGATTGACGCTCACCGAGGCGCAGCAGATGGGCGTGGTGCCAATAGCTTTCGACACCTACGCCTCGTTGCGGGACATAATCACCGATGGCGTGGATGGCGAGATAATAGCCGAAGGCGATGTTGATGGATATGTGCGCTGTGTGTTAAACTTGATGCAGGATGATGTCACACGGCAACGTATGGCAAGGCAAGCTATTGCATCATCGCAACGTTTTTCGCAGGAAAAGATTGCAGGGATGTTGGAAGGCACTCTTTGACAATTTAGGATGATGAAAATAAATTATTTCACATGGAAAATTCGCAGAAGAATAGCAGATTAGACCCTAATAGTGTGTGGAGCAAAAAGTATGCCTTAAAAATATCGCAAATTCAAAGAAAAGACTTGAGTATGTCGATTTAATGAAAGGGATATGTATCACACTGGTGGTAGCAACCCACTGTGGAGTATGTATTCCACACTATTTGCCTTTAGGATTTGAAATAAACATGGCACTCATAAACATAAGGATGTCGCTGTATTTTTTCTTGTCAGGAATTTTTTTTAAAGAATATATGAGTTTCAGCGATTTCGTTGTTCGTAAGGTAAATAAGCTGATTGTCCCGTATGTGTTTTTTTTGCAATTTTCCCATACGCATTGCTGTTTGTGATTTGGCCCGAAACGATTCCACAAAACACTCAAGGCATATATTCCGTTACGCCTTGTTATAGAACCTATGAATGGCACGCTGTGGTTTTTAAGAGCGTTGTTCCTAACCTATCTGTTGTATTACGCATTTCATCTAATTTCGCATTCATGGCCAGAAGTGGTGAAATTGATGGTTACGCTGGCAGTCGCATTACTCGCATATATGGGAACAGAAGCTGGGAACAAGCATTTGGAAAACAATACATTGAATCAATGGATATGGCTGTTGAACATACCGATGGCATTTATGGCTTTGCCATATTTCTATGTGGCTGAGTTCCTTCGTAACCACAACATCCTATCGATGAAATTCCCGATATGGAAAACCATTGTTGGAGTAGTATTATTTTGGCGATATGCTTATTAACGGCTCAGCCCGAAGTGAGCTTCAAAGAATTGCAGCTCCCTAATCTGCCTCTTATATACATTGCATCGTTGAGCGGAATAATGGTAATATGGCTTCTTGCAGTGGCTGTTAATAAGCTACTATTTGTGTCCTATTGTGGCCGATATTCACTAATTATTCTTGGAACACAAAGTTTCTTCTTTGGTGTGGTAAAACAGTATTCAACAGCGTATGGGTTATGTTTTTAGTGACCATGGCATTGGCACCGGTTACTATATGGATATTCAAAAAATATTTCCCATACTTTACAGCCCAGAAAGACTTATTCCCAGTCGGCGACAAGGTATTGAAGAGAAAAGAATAAAATTGTATTATGCTAGACAAGAACTCGATATCAAAAGCCATTGACAACCTGCGACTTCCGATGGCTATTATGGTGGTAGCAATCCATTGTTACTTCTTTAACTCGTTAAATATCAACGCATTACCAAGCAAATGGGGGTATTTGTTGAGTGGATTATAAATATTTGTTCGATAGTACTGACCGATTGTGCGGTGCCCATGTTTTTGTTATAAGCGGCTATCTGTTTTTCTTGCGTCAGGATGACGGGTTTACGTGGGCGCAGTATAAGGCCAAGATGCTGAGAAAATGCAAGATACTGTTATTGCCATTTTTCATTTGGAACATCTTGGGGCGTTATCCTATCAAGTCGCTTTATTGATGCCACGTTGACTGAAAAATTATTGGGATTTTGGAGTCAGAGGATGGAATGGGGAAGCTGGGCAGGACCTTGGGACGGGCCATTGTGGTTTTTGCGTGACTTGTTCGTTGTGATGCTTTTCAGCCCTTTCATTTACTGGATAATAAAGCGAATCGGAATTTGGTTCATAGTCGTAATGTTGGTTTGGCTATCTTTCATTGACAATGAGTCTTTGTGCCCAGGACTCTCAGGCACAGCCTTGTTGTGGTTCAGTCTGGGCAGTTACCTGTCGATCAAAGAAGCCTACCTCGTTCGGGAAAATACCCATGAACATTGTGGTGGTTCTTGCTGCTGTTTTCTTCGTATGCAGGTTGTTGGTAATGGGGGAATGTCATCGATGGAATTTGGGGGGATATCCTCAACATAACATGGATTCTTACATCAATGGCATTTTACTTTAGACTGGCTTACCTCATGGCAGAGCGTAACGTTCGAGTCAGCGAAACATTAAAGAGATTGGGAGCTTCAAGTTTTGTGATATTTGCTATGCACAGCCTGATAAACGGTCGTATATCATCTGTTTTGCTTTTCATGGTAGGGAAACAGAATGTGGGCGACTTGCTTACCATAACATTCTATTTCGCTACCATAATTCTTACTGTGGCCACATGCTATTGCTTTTCATTTGATAGTCAAAAGGAATAATGTAACTGCTCTCCTCTTTGAAGGAGGGAGAAAATGAGATAATTATATATGAATACGCATTACAACGACAGACCGCAGCACCCAAATGGTATTGTCGGTTTTAAAAGCTTATGGGATAAAGAAAATTGTGGTTTCGCCGGGAACGACAAACATGGCATTCGTGGCCAGTGCGCAAAGCGACCCGTGTTTCGAAATGTATTCCTCGGTAGATGAGCGGTCGGCAGCTTATATAGCCTGCGGATTGTCGCAAGAGTCGGGTGAAGCTGTGGTGATATCGTGCACAGGTGCCACAGCTTCGAGGGATTATATGCCTGGACTGACCGAAGCATACTATCGGAAACTGCCCGTACTGGCCATAACCGGCTCGCATGGAGAGTATCTCAATTGGGCACCTTCATCCGCAGGTGATAGACAGAAGCGTGTTACTCCCAACGACATTGTTCGTTACAGTGCCAATATCAAAGAAACAAAATGTCCGGATGATGAATGGCACAACAATGTGGAAATTAACAAAGCCGTTTCAGAACTTTTCAGGCATGGTGGCGGACCAGTCCATATAAATCTTGAAACGATGCACAGTGGTAATTTTGCTTGCGAGGAATTGCCTCCGTGCAGGGTCATCAAGCGTATTACTTCGGTTGCAAGCATACCCTCGATTCCGAATGGGAAGATAGCCATAGTCATTGGTTCGCACCGTCATTTTTTCTCAAAAGAGACCGATCTTATTGATAAATTTTTGCAGTGAGTACAACGCCGTGGTATTTGCTGACCATACGAGCAATTATAATGGCAAATATTCCTTCAACTCGGCATTGCTTGGGTGCCAATTCCATTACAATTCATCCATATTCGATGTAGATCTCATAATCCATATCCGGCGAAGTGAGCGCTGATGTGTATTCCTATTCAAAGTTGAAGAGTCCCCGCACTTGGCGCATTAGCGAAGACGGGGAGATGCGCGACCGTTTCAGAAATCTTGAGTATGTGTTCGAAATGTCGGTAGAGCAGTTCATGGAAGGCATTGCCAAAGGCAGCAGTGTAAACACATTATATAATGAATGTAGCCTTGAATATAAAACCATGTTTTCCCGGATACCTGAAATACCGTTCTCAAACATTTGGATAGCCAATACTCTCCATGACAAAAATGCCAGAAGGTAGCCTACTGTATTTCAGTATTCTCAATAGCCGAGGGCGTGGAACTTCTTTTGACATACACAGTTCTATAACTACTTCGTGCAACGTGGGTGGTTTTGGTATTGATGGTCCCTTGTCAACGGCATTAGGTGCAGCTATTGCCTGTCTGAAGCAAAACCCACATTTATAAGTAACCGGCGTTGGCTTTTCTACGACCTGAATGTGTTGGGGAACCATATGGACAACAACATGAAATTCTCCCCTCATAAAACAACGGGTGTGGGACAGGAGTTTCTAATTGTAGGCACGCATCACAATGGGGGGAGGAAGCTAACCTTTACATGGCTGCCGGTGGACACTTCGGAAAGCAATCAAAGGGAAACTAATTTAGTTTTGTCGAGAACTTGGGTTTTGAGTATTTGTCGGCTTCGAGCAAAAGAAGACTTCATGGAGTACTCCCAAATGGGTAACCATCTGACAAGCCAATTATGGAAGTCTTTACAAAACAGTGCCGACGAGAGCGCGTGGCACTCGATAGGTTTAGGGAACATCGTGCCACCCCCTAAGGGACAGCAAAATCAAAGAGCAAATTAAAATAACAGTAAAAGAGCTGGTAGGGAATGATATCCCTTGGTTACAGTTAAGAAAATAATCAAAAAAAATAACATGTCACTGATTAAACGTGTATTCTGTGGTATTTCAAACCGTTAAAAACCACCGTAGCAAATATATCAATTACAGCCCCCCTCTCGAAAACTTGCAGGTAAGCGAGTAATCGTCACAGGCGGTACACGCGGACTGGGATATTACATAGCCAAACGATTTGCTGCCGAGGGGGGGGAGGTATTAATCACAGGGCGAGATGAAACTAAGACTGCCATTGTGGCAAAGGAAATAGGTTGTAAATACTTGTGTCTGGATGTAACCCATCTTGAATCGTTTAAGGGCTTTTTTTTCCATTGCAAAGGAAGGAACTCGGTGGGCAAATAGACATCCTTGTCAACAATGCAGGGATAAGCCTTCATGAGGGTAATATGATGAATGTGACAGTAGAAGGGTTTTCCAGCCAAATTATGACTAACTTGACTGGACCGTACTTTCTCGCTCAGGAATTTCTGCGGCAGTATGAAAATCAGATTGAAAAGTCCAATGCTTCAATCATATTCATGGCCTCAGAGAAAGGGTTATTTCCCGACGAATTGCCATACGGGCTGACAAAGGCTGCGATTGTGAGTCTGACACAAGGAATGGCTCGCCGGTGGGTTACAAAAGGAGAGTCAATGCCCTGGCTCCTGGAGTGACAGCAAGCGACATGACTGGATATAAAAGGGATAACCTATATTGCGAAAACAATTGCAGTAGAAGGGCATACCTGCCTGAGGGAGGTAGCCGAAGTTGCGGTATTCCTTGCGTCGGACACTTCTCGCTGCATAACGGGGCAGGTACTTACCACGAATATGGGAAATCATTTGCGGTGTGACTGGTAACACAGAAATGAATATATTATTTGTTTTGCAACGATACCCCGGGTTTGGAGGCATCGAGTCGGTGACACGGATGCTTGCTGGGGAATTTATCGGACGGTTCGGCTACAGGGTCGCAGTTTTTTCCACATCCCGACAAGATAACTCTCCTCGCAGTTACTCGACGGCGACCTGTTTTATTACCAAACTTCCGACTTGAAAGGCGACGAGCTAAAGAAGGAATTTGATGCTTTGGTTCATGATTTCAGTCCAAACTTTATTATCTATCAAGACTCATACGTTCCCGAAGATTTTTGCTGGAACATTTGTCGCAGGGCATAAAAATAATAGTGTGCGAGCATAACACACCCGATTGCCTCGAAACCGGGCTTGAGAGTGTGACGAAAAATCTATCCTGGGCCAATCCAATGAATATCATACGGAAACTGCGTTTGCCACGGCGTATGCGCAACCTCCACAAGGCAACCACCGAGCACCATAAAAAAGATGCTGCACGTTGCCGACAGGTATTTAATCCTTTCAGATGGCTTCCCGCCCGATACTTCGTGATTTTTTCCATATCGAAAGTCCCCAAATATCTACGATGCCTAATCCAATAGAAGTGCCAAGAGAACCGATCATTATCGAGAGCCGCCCAAACCAGGCATTGTATGTCGGGCGGCTGACAGACCAAAAGGGGATTAAGTACTTAATAGAAATATGGTCGAAAATTGAGCCGCATTGCAATTGGAAGCTTCTCGTGGTTGGAGATGGTGACAAACGACAGTATATGGACAAAAAGAAATACGTTCCCGCCGCCTCAAGAATATAAGGCTTATAGGTTTTCAGCAACACACGTCAGGCTACTTTATGGAATCGTCGGCACACCTGATGACATCGATATATGAAGGTTTCGGCATAACCAATTTTGGAGGCCGCCATACGTGGAACAATACCTTTTGCTTTCAACAGTTTTGCATCGGCAAAAGATATCATTGACGACGGACAAAACCGGGTATCTTATAAAGCCTTTTGATGTGGATGCTTATGTTGAGACATTTCTGGCATTTACCAAGTTGCCACAGAGCAAGATGATTGCTATGCGGCGCAAGGCAATCGAGAGGGCGCAAGAATTTTCATTGCAACACATTGCCGATAAGTGGAATGAACTTTTTAACAAACTTAGACATGGAGAAAATAGGGATACTCACCTACCACAGGGCTTATAGCTACGGAGCTAAACTGCAAGCCTATGCATTGGCCACATATTTGACTTCTATAGGCTTCGAGGCCGAAGTCATTGACTACGGAAATATCGGGGAGGAGAAATTGCGCAAAATAGGCACAAAAGCCTGAAAGATTTTTATTGTAACAACATTATGCTATATTGCTTCGAGCATCGCTGAACCGCAAAGAATACGGCATTTTGACGAGTTCATGGACATCATACCTCACTCGCCCAAGCATTATGACAAGGCAAATATTGCAGAGGCCAACGATAAGTATGATTATTTTATTACAGGAAGTGACCAAGTATGGAACCCAAAATACAACGAAGGCGACCTGACCTACTTGCTTGATTTCGTAAAGGATAATAAAAAAGATATTTTCATACGCCGCAAGTTTTCGGTGTGTCACAACTTCCCGATGATATACTCCAAGTTTACAAACCTTTGCTCAAGAGGTTTAACAAAATTTTATCCGCGAAGTTACTGGAAAAACTTTGTTGCATACACAATTAGTGGGATTGGATTCACAAGTAGTACTCGATCCCACATTTTGCTTTCCCCGCAGCCAGTGGGAGAAGATGGCAAATTATCCGTTATCAAAACAACAGAAATATATACTGAGTTTTCAGATTATAAATAGAGACGTTCACTACGATGCCATGCTTGATTACTTGCACCGCAAGCTGGGATATGAGGTGATAGAACTGAAAGATTCGTTCCGCTACAAAGCCATGGAAGTGGCCCATTTATGCCAAAGCTGGCCCGAAAGAGTTTTTAGGTTTGATAAAGAATGCCGAAATGGTGGTGACCAATTCTTTCCACGCAACAGTTTTTTCCATTCTTTTCCACAGATCGTTTTTTGCTCACGGAATAGTTTTGGATTCAATTCCCGTATGGAAAACCTTACAGGTGGTCTTGGCTTGGCAGACAGAATGTTTGATTCTTCGACATTTCTCCACTCTATATCCGATACAGATGTGGTATATGAGAAAGTGGATGAAATACTGAAGCAAAAAATATCGGCAACTAAACAAATCATAGAAAAGACTTTTGCAAAATGAAAACCATTTGTTTCGTTTCCATGGGTGAATTGTTTGTCACCAAGGGGGCATTCACCGGGTCACATACTGCTTGATGAATGAGCTGAAGAAACGCGGCTATCGCTGCATCTACTTGTTTTACCCAATAGATGAATCATGCTATTATACCGGCAATGTCGAAGACGAAGTACACAAGCTTTCTCCAGAGCAAGTGGAAAATTATCTTACCCAAGAGAAGGTGGATGTGGTGGTTAACCAACAAGCTATTTTTAGTACATCGTTCACGAAACTAGTATTAGGCTTTAATTTGCGTCGTTTCAAATATATATCAGTTTTTTTCACAATACTCCTGCTATTTACGAAAAAGACATTAACATTTTCAAGACTTTGGTATAACTTCTTACATCAGCGTGGAGTCTCTGCTAAGATGTCGAATTGCGTGAGAATGATAGTTTACCCTTTATGGAAGCAGAGGGTTGTTAAAGGGGCAGGGAAGATGTATGCTGTCAACTACGATGCCAGTGACAAATGCGTGATGCTGTCGAGCAACGATTGGCCTACACTTGGCCGCTACCTTAAACATGACGTAAGTGAGAAATGTGTGACCATACATAATCCACTTACATTTGACACAATTGAGACAGCAGAATGTTTATGCCATAAGAAAAAAAATGTGTTGATTGTGTCAAGGCTTAACAATTTTGAGAAACGTCTTGACCGTGCACTCAAGATATGGAAGAAGATAGAGACCGGCGGCTTTGATGATTGGCATTTGTATATAGTCGGCTGGGGGCTTCAAGAAAAAATGCTCCACAACCTTGCTCGAAAATTAAAACTAAGAAATGTGCATTTTGAAGGACGGCAAACCGTCGGAACCATATTACCATAATGCTTCTATCTTCATGATGACAAGTGCGGTGGAAGGCTGGGGACTGACACTGACCGAGTCAATGCAGACGGGTGTTGTACCGATAGCTTTTTGACAGTTACCCGGCATTGCACGAGATTATCACCGACCGCTATGATGGTTGTATAATCCGCGACAACGATTTGGATGCATACGCTGTTTGCATGGAGGAACTGATGCGCAACCGCAAAGAGCGTGAGCGAATAGCTCGGAACGGTATTGAGAGTTGCAAGCGATTTGAAACTGATAAAATAATTGTACAATGGGTAAAATTGATAGAAAGTCTATAAAAGTGTTGTGGGTATCATTAGTCAAGTTCCCTCCGCTGTGCGAGCATTTGGGTGAAACTATTCCGGCACATTGCGGATGGATGTATTCCTCGGCCAAGGCATTGCTAAGGATGATGCCCGAAGTACGGCTTGGCGTGATGGTTTATTCTTACGGCAGGAGTTATGAACGGTATGAAATTGACGGTGTTACATACTACCTTATTCCTACGGGAAGGATAGACCGAACGTCGAAGAAACAAATCGAGACTTGCCGCAGGGCGATACGTGATTTTGCCCCAGACTTGATGCATATCCACGGCACGGAACATTCACTGGCCAAAGCTGCTTGCGTGGCCAATGAGAATGGTACGCGCATGGTGGCAAACATTCAGGGGCTTGCCGGGCCTTATATGCGTTATGCCGATGGTGGACTTTCGTTGTGGAACAAATGGACAAACATCACTCCGCTTGACTTCTATCGGGGTACATTTCTACTCAATGCAAAACGCAATTTCAAGCATCGAGCCGAATGTGAGAATTATGTCCTCACGTATATTACTGACATCGTGGGGCGTACTCAGTGGGATTGTGACCATGTGATGACCGTTAATCCTCGACTGCGTTATCACTTTATGAATGAAACATTGCGAGATTCGTTTTATGAAGTTCCCCGTTGGAATTATGCCCAGTGTAAAAAACATACGATTTTCGTGAGCAACAGCGGTTCGCCACTGAAAGGTGCACATCAGGTGCTGAAGGCATTGCCTATTATCTTGCGGCAATATCCCGACACGGTGGTCAATTTCTGCGGTAGCCGCGTTATGAGTAATAATCTGAAAGACATTCTTCGTTTCCAAGGCTACCACCTATATCTTCGTCGATTGGTAAAGCGATTACAATTGCAGGAGCATGTGCATTTCCTTGGGTCTCTTTCAGAAGCTCAGATGAAACAACAATTCCTTGACGCTAACGTGTATGTCATGCCCAGTGCCATTGAAAACTCGCCCAACTCGTTGTGCGAAGCGCAAATTCTTGGCACGCCGGTGGTGGCAAGCTACTGCGGCGGCATCCCCACGTTGCTCACCGACGGACTGACGGGCTACTTCTATCGCTATGAAGAATATGAACAGCTGGCACAAACGGTGATGAGGTTGTTTGGGCAAGAAAGTGACATCGGACTGTCGGCTGCCGAAATGGAAGTGGCCGGCAAGCGACACGATAGAGAAAAGAATGCCCTGCGGCTTGCGGAGATTTATAACGATATAATGCAGCATTAAACTATGTTTGAAAAGATAAGGCCATATCTCAATTTTAGGTATTTCCTGTATTTCTTCAGTTTCATCGCAGGCTGGCCGTGCGTATTCTACCTAATGGGGTGGTTGCCCCATTATACGGTGAACTACGTGTTGCTGTTTGTCATGGCAATGTCGTATGTCATAATAAGGAAATGTGGCCAATTTGACAAACCAATAAACGATCTGATCTTTGATTCAGGTATTTGGGTGGATTTTCTTTTCATTAATCCATATGGATACTTCATATTATACAAGAATCATATTGCTGCTAACTACCTTTTGCTATACTAAGGATTCAGCAAGATGAGGGTGGCTCATTGATTTCTCAAAACGTATGATGTATGGTTGGTGGTTCAAGCAATAAGCGGAACAATAGGGATTTTATTAGTACTCGGTGGATTATTGCAGCCTATTTTCAAATTTGTTGAGATGGATATGCGACCCGGGTATTTCTTTGGATTATTCACTACAAATACCTACTTTGGGGGACTTGTCCGTAATGCCGGATTTTATGATGAGCCGGGAGCCTTGGCGTTTTGGGGAATCTATGCATTGATAATTAATAAGATGTTTGTAAAAAACACAAAAATAGAGATACTTTTAATTGTCGGTTTGATATCAACCATGTCTGTGGCATATTTCATACAGTTGGCGATATATTTATTAGTGTTTTACCGCAAGCAATCTTGGAAACTGATAATGATTGCGGCTGTGATTCTCATAACGCTAAAGTTCATAACATCCTATAATGAAGCTATGGACAGTGCTTTTTGGGGCAGGTTTCAGTATGACGAATCCACAGGTACGATTTCGGGAGATAATAGAAGCGTCTTGATGGAACGATGCTGGCGCATCTTCTGTGACTATCCCATATTAGGCATGGGAGCAAGAAATCTGGTGTCACCCGAAGTTGCTTCGAAATATGGTTTTGTCGGGGCTAACTTTTTTTTCAATTGGGCTGCAGACGGGATCGTGGGGGCGATTATTACTTACTTGCCTCTGATATACTTGTTCCATTTAGGCAGGTATGATAAAAAGTTGTATGGCATAGGATTGTTGATGCTGTTAGGTTTCTTGCAACGACCTTATGACAGCACCCAATTACTGTACCCTATGATGACTTATACAATCGTATATCAAGCTTATTACTCAATCTTTTTATAGAAATGAATAATCTCGTTTTTGGGCGCATTCGTATTGTCGCTCAACCCTTAAGTTTTATTCTGAATTAGCTAAAGCTCTTTCAAGGAATTGCTTCATATACACATGGATTGAAAACTTAGATTTGAGATCGGCTACCGGATTTAGCAATTCTGAGTTTTCGGATTTGAAAATTGTGCATATAGGAAATGATATTGATTTAGCAGAAAAACATTGGCCAATCATATTGATGATTACAATATATTTTGCGCATATCAAACATGCCCTGTCTATCAGCATTTAATGAATATTTTAATCAGAAAGAAGACCCGGTATGGAATGTTTTCCGAAGCTCCGTGTAATATGGACGAATATCCGAAAAGATTTTTCAAGGAGCTTTATTTAAGATGCTTTTTACCTGTAAAATTAAAAAATATTATATCCAATGCTGATTTTATCTTGAACGCTTCCGGATATTATGAAAAGGGATTGTTCAACCTCGGATGGAAACCAGAACAGATAATTTCATGTGGGTACTACCGCCTCGAATTCCCGGCAGCAAGCTAATGGAACGAACTGAAAACAATTGGCATAACTTTACAATTCTTCTGTCGGGACTACACCAATGGCACAGGTCTCCTTGGATATTACTGGAAGCATTAGACATATTGAAAAAAAAAAGGCTTCATGCCCAAGTGCTATATCACGCAGTCTGGACCATACCTCGGTAAAGTGCAAGATTATGCGAAGAAACGGCAACTGTCAAATGTGGAGTTCCTTGGTTTTGTAGATATTTCCAAATTGATAGATTTGTATGAGTCATGTTCGGTTTATGTGGGTTGCGAAATTATGAGCCATGGGGAATGAGGTTGAACGACTGCCTACAGTGTGGCGCACCATTAATTGTCAATCGAGGCATGGGAGGAGTTAAGATGGTCGATGAGTATAATTGTGGACTCAGCTTCAACCGTGGCGATTATATAGGCTTGGCAAATGCAATGGAAAGACTGATGACTGACAAAGCATTGTATTTTGCAAATTGCAAAGAATGCCATATATGCAGCTGAAGAAATTAGGCCGGAAAAGGCTACAGTAAAATATGCCGCTAAAATAAAGAAATTCATTCAATAAAGATTATGAGATATTTTCATTACAAACGTACTTCCCCATCATTTATCAGGAAAGTATAAGATTTCTTATGCAGCCGCCAACTTTAGCTGGGCGCTAATACACAGTTCTGTCTTTGATGAAGTTTTTTCTATTGCGCCCCTTAACGTTTCAGGAGCTATAGATGATGTTGACATGCCAGAGCTTGTTTACTCTGATTGGAGAAAAGAGGAAAAAATCCTTCAAAAGCTCTCGCACCCATAAAGAGAGCTTTCTGATTTTTAGAAAAAATCAAACGCAATAGTAATGTCTGGTTTTATAACATAAGTATTCTGAACATTGTTTTATTTTTCCTGTGCAAATGGTTCAAACCTTCAGCACATTGCAATGTGATAATATTGGATATTTATATTCCGAAAAGAAAGTTGTCGCTTGAGGCTTTATTCCTTTGGGCAATAAATCATGCAAACTCAACAATTAAGTTGTCGGATTCACCTCTTTTTACTTGCAAAAAAACAGAATGCCTGCCGGGTGTCGTACCTTTTAATGCCCCCTATTCCCAATAATAGAAAGTGTGAAGGCCGAATTTTTACTTTCGGGACTATTACGCGAAGACATTTCCCAGATTTCGTTGATTATCAGAGTTTTTTCCAAAATAAAAAATGCTACATTATATATAACAGGATTTTCTGAAAAGAAGAGGAGATGAAACTGGAATGTAGCAAATATCCCAATATTCATTACTATGGTGAATTATCTTTCAATAGGTATATGGATTTACTCCATAAGGTCTCATTTCTGTTAAGCACAAGAGATCCAAAAGAAAAAGGCAATCAATGCAATTTCCCCTCAAAAATAATTGAAGGGATTCTGCATAACCGCATAATAATTTCGACAATAAAATACAAGCAATTGGCTGGCTTAAAAATATTTTTTCGTTTCATCTGATGAAGATGAATTGAAAAATCAAATTGAGGAATCATTAGAATGGATTCCGTTGGACTTATCCGGTATGCTAACCAATCAAACTATGCCAAATCAATGTTCAATCCCAATAGATGGGGTGAAATAATGAATTCATTGGAAAAGGTTTGACATAATAACTTTTATTTTCCATTTCAAAGATCATAACAATGAAAGTATTACAAACCATTGCTGGTTTTGGGGCCTTGTATGGTGGCATAGCCACCTGTACGTATGATTTGATTTCGGCGATGCACGACATTGGTTTTCCGCTCGACTTGCTGACTTTGGAAGTAAAGAATTCAGCTGACAAGTTGATGGGAAAAGGAGAAGACTGGATTAAGGCGTTACCCAACGATGCGGTCACACCCTACGAGTATTCAAAGAGGATTGCCCAATATCTAAAGAGTCATGATTACGACCTGTACCACACCAACGGCCTGTGGATGTATTGCAACCACGTAACCTGCTCTGTGGCTCGGCATCGCCGCAAGCCATATATCATCACCCCCACGGGATGCTTTATCCCGATGCGCTCCATCGCTCATATTGGAAAAAATGGCCGTTGATACAGCTTTGCTTCCGCAACGACATTGGCTGCGCCGACTGTATGCACGTCACATGCAAAGCCGAGATGGAACATGTGCGCAACTTCGGTTACCGAAACCCCATCGCCATCATTCCTAACCCTGCCAACCTGCCCGATTATTTAGACGAAGTGGCGACAGCGAAACCGCCCTTTCTGGGGTACGATTTTGACCTTGCCAAGAAAATTTGGTTTCCTTGGTAGGTTGCACCCCATAAAGAAGGTTGAGAACCTTCTTTTATGGGGTAGCGAAGTTGCCATCGCCGCAAGATTGCGAACTCGTGATTATGGGCAAGGGAGATGACGCATACGAGCAATTCCTGCGCAGCGAAGTGGCTCGACTTGGGCTGAAAAATGTGAAATTCAGCGGTTTCGTATCGGGACGCGAGAAATTTGAGCAACTGGCACAGCTCTCGTGCCTGTTCGTGCCGAGCGACTTCGAGAATTTCGGCATGATAGTCACCGAAGCATTGTCGGTGGGCACGCCGGTCATGGCCAGCCTTGGCACACCTTGGGAGGAATTGAACACGGTGGGTTGCGGCTGGTGGACTGACCGCTCGCCCGAAAACATTGCCACCGTCATGCATCAAGTCCTTGAAATGCCAATGGAGGATCTTCTCACAATGGGCGAAAAAGGACGCGAGTGCACCGGAAATACACTGCGCCACAAGTGGCCCGGCAAATGCAGCAATTGTATGAATGGTTGACGGGCAACGGCAGCCAACCTGTTTTATTCACGTTTAATCGTAACTTCTAATGGAAATACTTACAAAAGACTTGCATATATAGATGCAATGCGTGGATTCACCATGATTCTTGTAGTTTTCAGTCACGTTCAATATTTTGGTTATGGTGAATTTATCCAATCGGTGTATAATTTTTGTGGGGGGTAGTTGCTTGATATACAGGGATTTAATCACGCTATTCTTCATGCCTCTATTTTTTTTCATAAGTGGATTCGTCCTTTACAAACCCGATGTAGAATGGAATGGTATTATGAGCTTCAAATTCATTGCTAAAAAAGCTTTACAACTGCTTGTACCTACGTTGGTTTTCATTTCACTATATATCTTTGTGTATAATTCACCTCTGAACTTGCTTTGTCGGTCGGGACGCTTGGGCTATTGGTTCACCATTGCGTTATTTGAGTATTATTTGCTTTATACATTATTCCGATGGATATGTTACAGGTTGCATCGCCACGAAGGTACTGACTGGCTACTATTGTCAGGCTCGGCAATATTATATTTCGCAGTTACACAGTCTGTCTTAAACCGATTGGGCGTAAACAATGAAACAATCAGTTTGTTGGGGTTAGATCAGCTTAGGTTTTCTTTTATTTTGCTATTGGGTCGTTAGTTAGGAAGCATTTTTCGTGGTTCAAAGAGCTCTTTAGAGAATGGTAAAATAATCACATTGTTGATAATAGCATTTTTTCTCATTATTCTTAATCGTGCACCGCAGTGGTTTCACATTCGGTAATGCTATGATGTACCATCTTTACAATTTCATTGGTGGACTAATGGCACTTTTTATAGTGCTCATTTTTTCTACAAATATCAATATGTTTTCGAGAACACATGTAAAATGGGTAAATGGCTTCAATACATCGGTCGCAACACACTGGCTATATATATGTTGCATTACTTTTTCTTGCCACGAAATTTACAATTCATCGGCAACTTTTTTATGCAGCACTCCAATCCAACTTTGGAACTATTTATCACAATGGGTATAGCTATTCTCGTCATCATCATTTCGTTGATAACCAATGCTATGATATGCACAAGCCCTTTTTAGCCCATTATCTTTTGGGCGTTAAAAATAGATGATTTATGAAATCGGTTTCTATCAAAGACTACGACAATTCGTGGTATCGCCCTGGCGGGGGGCGGTGAAGAAGGTTGTTATGGTATTTCGTCAATGTGCTGTTTTTTCTCAATCCATTCAATCCGTTCTCGGGTATAAAGGTGCGGCTGCTAAGGTTGTTCGGGGCACAGGTCGGAGTGGGGGTGAACATTAAGCCCAACGTGAACATCAAGTATCCTTGGCTCCTCGAAATCGGAGATTACTCTTGGATTGAGAAAATGTATGGATAGACAATTTAGTTCAAGTGACCATCGGGACCAATGTCTGCATAAGTCAGGGAGCAATGCTTCTATGTGGAAATCACAATTACAAACTTCCAACATTTGACCTGATTGTCAAACCTATAATTATCGAGAACGGAGCATGGGTAGGTGCTAAGTCTACTGTATGTCCGGGCGTGACCCTCCACACCCACGCCGTGCTGGGTGTGGGTTCTGTAGCAAATCATGATTTAGATGCTTATAGTATCTATCAAGGTAATCCTGCTATTAAAATAAGGAAGCGTGTAATGGAGGCTTGATTTATGAAGGAAGGATTATTTTTGCTTGGTGCTTTTCTTGATTACCTTTTTTTTCATGGGGTTCTTTATTTGCTTAGGAGCATTCCCCTATATAATCTCTTATTTTACCGAAAGAGTAAGAATGGCTTATGAAAAAGCAGAAGACAAAGAAGTGTTTAGGTGGTGCGTGGCTTTCATTGTAGCCTTTTCTACAGCAATAATAATAATATGTTTGATTAAGAAGTAACCTAAAGTTACTTAGTCGTTCTTTGACATCTTATGGATTTCATGGATTTCAGTTTCAGTAATAGTACATATACTGCACTATTGGCTCTTTTTGCGGCTATCTTTGGTGTTGGGTACCCATTAATCATACAAGCCATCGGTGAAATTGACAAGAAATATGACAGTACGCTCCTCCTAAAGTGTTTTGAAGAGGAACCCGACTTCAAACGTTTCAATAAAAGGGTTCTAACTTGCATTTTCTTCTCTATAACAACTCCATTCATATTGTTTCTATCTAATGGAGTGCCATATATTCAGATATTCATCTTGGCTATTGCCTCCATTGCGATGCTTTCACTTTTAATGTCTTCGATAGGATTGTATAAATTATTTCTAAGTTACTATTATCCAAGCCGATTGTTTGATATACTTATTTCAAAACCGGATGGTCGGTATATGGAGATTTTAGATATTGCCATTTATGCGGTCAAGAAAGATAATATCGGTCTATATAACGCTTGCATGCAACATTTATATGACTCTATTAGCTTGTTAAGTTCCGATAAACCTCAAATTAATCAGATTACGGAAATAACGAAAAGAATATTAAACTATTCCTCATCTAAAGATGCTCCCAACATGTTGAAGTCGGATACAGTAGGTATAAACTTTTACTTTTCCCTGCCACACTAAACTACAGATTGATGTGGATTACTTTACAGAGGCACATCAACAATGACAATTTTGACTGGGTAATGAATTATTGGGAATATGCAGACCAGTATTATTCTTTCAAGCTAATACATGATAATGATAAACCACAAGTGCGCAATGGTCTAATAGATAATAAGCGTGAAAAATTCAAGGAATTTCATATTGCATTAGGAGCATTTCTGCTGTATAGTGGCAAAGACGGATGGCTAAAACAACTCATGCGTTTTACCAATCAACTCCCTCAAAATATGAATTGACACTTTGCTCGTTTACTGAAATATTTGACTGGTTGATACACTTTGACAACTTGTTGCAAGATGCATCCAACCAATTTATCTTGGAAGTTGAATATCCTTTCACCAAACATGGCGGTGTTCAAGCTGACTACATTGCATATGGTGCCATTGTAAAGTATTTGGCTTATTCCATGCTCTTCTTGGATGAAATAGACTATAATGTTAGGTATATGGATCCCATGACAGCTCCTTTACCATGCACATCTAATGATGAAAGAAAATGGGATAAAAAAAATAATACCTGCCAATAAGAGATACATTCGGTTAGCAATACAACTGAAAAAATCAATCAATGAAATTAAAACAATAGTACAAAGACCACTAGATGTTGAGAGCCGTGTATTAAAGGCACTAGATGACTTTATTAAAGAATGTAATGATGCAATAAAAAAGAAAGAATGGTCTGAAGAAAAAGAGAATTTAATTAAAGACCAACTCACATTTGAATTTAATAGACAGGTAAACTCTCTTATCCAAAAAAAGGATTCATCACTCAGCTATGGAATAGAAGAAAAAAAACGGCCAAAAGCAAAGTAAGAATTGATTCTAATGATATTTATGAAGGAGATTATAGATACTCAATCAATTTGGAGGTAGTGATAATCTCATCACTCATAAGAAATATTCAAATCGCTTACAATCACCTTTTCTTGTTGAACCATACTTCTTTAAACTATACAATAAGGTATGCTGACATAGAACCTGCCTTAAAGAAACTTTTTGCTTGTCCGAACAGTATACAGTCATCGGTTTTGGAGTAGAAATACCCCAGTCCATTGCTCAAAAAAATTCCAGCTAATGTAAAGAATATAGTGGCTCATAATTCTGAAATCCTGATTCTTAATAGAGGAATGTTACCATATATATCCTTTATCAGAGATAATACGAATGAACTGACACCTTTAGACGACAAAGGAAGTTTTCTTTACACAAATTTAGACAAGCTCAAAGAGGGAAGTCCTTCAAGTGATGAGAATTCGAATTTAGAAGTGATGGTAAACTATAAGCTAATCGTTCCATCAGAAATCATAAAAAGTACATACGCATAAGGGTATTCTGGGATATAACAAACAAAACTTTTGATTTAGATAAAATCGTTAATGCTGATAACTATTTGAAACGATAAAGATACCAGTGATAACTGCCACTTTCAACAGTGGCAAGACGGTGCGAAGAAAAAAGATTCTTCTGTTCGTATTTTGATTGATCTCCGTATCAGCAATGGTCTCATTTATAACTCCTGTCGTAGCAAGAAATCGAGCAAATGAATGTGTGGATTCCTTCGTAATTGCTGCCTATAGTCCATTCATCAAAGCTGACGACATATTTGGGGCAGTTTCATGTATTCTATTATTAAGTATGATTTATAAATTATGGCAAATATACCGACATTGTTAGTTATACTTAACAATATAGAAGAGAGAACGCATAGAAGCCCAAAACATAACATTACATTATAACTTACATGAAAGTATCAGTTATTACCGCTACATGGAACAGCGGTAAAACGCTTCGCACGACCTTGGATAGTGTACTCAGCCAAAGTTATCCCGACATAGAGCATATCATTGTGGACGGGGGAAGTACAGACAATACGATGGAAATAGTCCGGGAGTATGAACCTCGTTATAATGGACGATTGCGGTTTATAAGTGAACCGGACAAAGGTCTTTATGATGCTATGAACAAGGGATTCCGGATGTCCACGGGGGAGGTGGTTGGTATCTTGAATTCGGATGATTTTTATACTTCTTCGGATGTAGTGGAAAAATTAGAGAAAGAGCTTGCTACCAACCGAGTGGATGCAGTATATGGAGATATTCATTTCGTGGATGGCAATGACCTGGGTAAATGTGTCCGCTATTATTCGTCAAGACTTTTCAACCGTAGCTGGATGCGACTTGGCTTTATGCCCGCACACCCAAGTTTCTACTGCCGCAAAATTATATATGATAAGTATGGTGGCTTTGATTTGTCTTATAAGATTGCTTCCGACTTTGAATGTCTTTTACGGTTTATTTTCGTACATAAAATACAGACAACATATATCCCAATGGATTTTGTAACCATGCGCACAGGAGGGACTTCCACCAGTGGCTTTGCCAGCCATAAACAAATTATATCCGATCATCAAAAAGCATTCAAACGTAATGGCATATACAGTAATGCCTTTTGGAATCATTAAGGTATATTTACAAGATTCATGAAATATTATTAACAAAAACAACAAGATGAAAACAGCTTTAATCACCGGAATTACCGGGCAAGACGGTTCGTTTCTTGCAGAATTTTTATTGGACAAAGGATATGATGTTCATGGTATCATCCGTCGTTCATCAGTTGATTATCGGGAACGTATTGCTCATTTAGAAGGGAAACCTCATTTTCACTTGCACTATGCGGATATGGGGGACTCTATGTCTTTAGTGAAATTAGTGGGTAAAGTACAGCCTACTGAGATTTACAACTTGGCTGCTCAAAGCCATGTACAGGTGTCGTTTGATGCACCTGAATTTACAGCTGATGTGGACGCTGTAGGAGTACTCCGCATATTGGAGGCGGTTCGTACCAATCATCTGGAGAAAACCTGTAAGATTTATCAAGCTTCTACTTCCGAACTTTATGGCAAGGTAGAAGAAGTTCCTCAAAATGAAAATACACCGTTTCATCCTTACAGCCCTTATGCCGTAGCCAAACTCTACGGCTATTGGATTGTAAAAGAATACCGCGAGGCTTATAATATGTTCTGCTGCTCGGGTATCCTGTTCAACCACGAATCGGAACGCAGAGGCGAAACCTTTGTAACGCGCAAGATTACATTGGCTGCTGCCCGTATTGCTCAAGGGAAGCAGGATTGTCTGTATCTGGGTAATCTGGATTCCTTACGTGATTGGGGATATGCCAAGATTATGTGGAATGTATGTGGTTGATTCTTCAACAGGACAAACCGCAGGATTTCGTCATTGCAACAGGTGTACAGCACACTGTTCGCGAATTTGCTACATTGGCATTCCACTATGCCGGCATTGAACTGCGTTGGGAAGGTGAAGGTATAGATGAGAAAGGTATTGATGCAAAGACCGGAAAGGTACTGGTAGCTGTCAGTGAGGATTTCTATCGTCCTACGGATGTTGTCAACCTATGGGGTGATCCTACGAAAGCTAAGAATGAATTGGGATGGAATCCGCAATCCACCTCCTTTGAAGAGTTGGTGAAAATTATGGTGTCTCATGATATGCAAAAAGTGGCTGCGGAACATGTGGCCAACGTAATGCGTACCAACTTGGCCGAATATCTGGAGAAAGGAATCGTGAAATGATGGATAAGAACGCAAAAATCTATGTGGCAGGACACCGGGGAATGGTGGGTTCTGCCATTGTCCGTGAACTACATCGGCAGGGGTATATGAATATTACCACTCGTACTCATGCAGAATTGGATTTTGACACGGCAAGAAGCTGTGGAAAAGTTTTTTGCGGAAGAAAAACCGGAATATGTCTTTTTGGCTGCTGCCAAAGTGGGTGGTATCATTGCCAACCAATCTGCATTGGCTGATTTCATGTATGACAACATGATACTGGAGATGAACGTGATTCACGCAGCTTGGAAGAACGGCTGTAAAAAATTGGAGTTCTTAGGTTCTTCATGTATTTACCCACGTTTGGCCCCTCAGCCTATGCCTGAATCTTGTTTGCTAACATCAGAATTGGAGAAAACGAATGAAGCGTATGCCTTGGCCAAAATATCGGGTTTGAAATATTGCGAATTTTTGAATCGGCAGTATGGTACGGATTTCATTAGTGTGATGCCAACAAATCTGTATGGACCCAATGATAATTATCATCTTGAACATAGTCATGTACTTCCTGCTTTGATCCGCCGTTTCCATGAGGCGAAAGAGGCGGGTCTGGATGAAGTGACTTGCTGGGGTGACGGCAGCCCGCTCCGGGAGTTTCTCTATGTTGACGATCTGGCCAACCTATGTGTATTCCTGATGAATAACTACTCGGGGAATGAGACGGTAAATGCAGGAACCGGTAAAGAATTGACCATTAAAGATCTTACAGAATTGGTGGCTAAGGTTGTAGGATTTACAGGCGAAATCAAGTGGGATACCTCACGTCCGGAATGGCACACCCCGAAAGCTTTTGGATGTATCGAAAGCAACGGCTTTGGGGTGGTCTTACCAAACTGAATTGGAAGATGGTATCCGATTGGCTTATGATGATTTCCTGCATAATCCCATGCGTGCAGAAAGGTAACGATTTAAAACATTATTTATGCAAATTCTTTTATTATCCGGAGGCTCTGGGAAACGTCTTTGGCCTCTGTCAAATAACAGTCGTTCCAAACAGTTTATAAAATTACTCAATTCTCCCGATGGTCAAAAAGAGTCGATGGTACAACGGGTTATTCGTCAATTGGGAGAATCCGATTTAAAAGGTCATGTAACCGTGGCTACCAGCTTGTCTCAGGCTGATGTTATTTACAATCAGCTGGGTGAATACATCGATGTAGTGGTGGAGCCAGAAAGACGTGATACATTTCCAGCCATTGCTTTGGCAGCTTCATATCTGAAATATGAGAAATCATGTGCCGATGAAGAAGTAGTTGTTGTTATGCCTTGTGACCCTTTTACGGAAGCAGGATATTTCAAAGTTATTGAGCAGATGGTGCATGCGGTGGATGACAATGTAGCCGAGCTGGTTCTTATGGGGATTACTCCAGCCTATCCATCTGTTAAATATGGATATGTAGTGCCTGATGAATCGAAACTGAAAGGTGGAATCTTTTCGGTCAAACGGTTTACGGAAAAACCAAATGTAGCTACAGCGGAATATCTTATAAAAGAAAATGCATTTTGGAACGGTGGCGTATTTGCTTTTAAGTTGGGATATATGATGAATATTGTGGAGCAATATATCCGGGCTGTTTCTTTTTCGGAAATCCGTAACAGATATAGTGAATTCCCCAAAATCAGTTTCGATTATGAGGTGGCAGAAAAGGCCAAATTGGTAGCAGTAGTTCCTTTCTCTGGCAAATGGAAAGATTTAGGGACTTGGAATACACTTACAGATGAGTTGGAAGACCATGTAATAGGTAATGTTATCACAGATGGAGAGGCAGAAAATACACATATCATTAATGAATTGGATCTTCCGATTATGTGTATAGGAACCAAAGATTTGGTGATTGCAGCATCGAATGACGGTATTTTAATTTCCGAAAAGAACAAGAGCGAGAACATAAAAAAATATGCAGACCGGCTACAGTGTTGTCCAATGTATGAGGAAAGACATTGGGGAGAATACAAGATTATTCATAATGTTCAATATTCAGATGGCTTTCAGTCGTTGACGAAGCAATTGATTATAAAGGCAGGAAAAAGTCTCACATATCAAGCTCATCATCTACGGAAAGAGGTATGGACGGTTGTTGATGGAGAGGGACTGTTGGCTATAGAAGGAAAAATTACCCCAGTTAAACGGGGAGATACTGTTTGTATCCTTCAAGATATGCGCCACGGTCTAAAAGCCATAAATGACTTGACCCTGATAGAAACGCAAACCGGAAGCGATCTTCTTGAAGATGATGTGGAATTGTTTGATTGGAATTGGCAAAAGTAGATACAAAGTTTGGCGAGAACTTCCAGATAATCAAATCCGATTAAATATTTTACACAAAATTCAGAATTATAAAAGGCAAGGGCTTTTGTGATTCTTCCATTGATTATGAAAATCGAGTTTATGGGAGAATCAAAATTTATATTGCATTCCAAAAATGCAAATGTTCAGTGGACAGTATCAAAATATTCCGGTGTTAATCCATTAAGAATTTATCTTATGCTATTTCGTATGGGAATGAAGAAAGAACAAGAAGTGTTGGAACAAACTGCGTCTTGTACATCACTTTTTGTTCTTTTGATATCTTGAAAACATTGATTGTATAACATGGTTTCTTCGTTATCGGTTTATTATCGAAAACTTGCTTATCACGTAATAGAATCGGACGGCTTCCTATGGGTCGGATTCAAGCCGGGAATGGTACATTTTATTGCTAAAGAGGTTTGGAATATTCGCCCCTTGACCCGAACGGACGTTGAGAGATATTATGAGGAGTTTACAGTATTAACCCAAGGTAAAGGGAGTCTTTATTTTCGGATTGTAGCTCATGGTGGATTTCTGAAAGAGGCGTTGGCTTATGAGTTGCATGGTTTGACTGTTTCTGACGACAACTACCTCAGAAGCCTTAATTCCGGCAGACATGTAGAACTTTACCCACATAACGAGAAAGCTTATCGTGCTATTATAAAAGGCTTTGAACAGCATCGTATCGGTACCGTTGTGCAAGCGACCGGGACGGGAAAGTCATATCTGCTGGCTCGTTATATATCAGACCATGCCACAGAACGAATTTGCGTATTTGCTCCAAATGTCACAATCCTGGAGGAGATCAAAAAAGCGGTAGGCTTTACCTCTCCTTATATCTGCTATCGAACGTTTCAGTCATTGATATATTATCGAAAAAATGATAAACAACTCAAAGCAGATCATATTTTGATTGATGAGTTTCATCATTTCGGTGCAGAAATATGGGGGGCTGCTTTGCAGGAGGTAATTGAATCCAATCCGCAGGCCTATATATTAGGAACATCGGCTTTGGCCGAGGGAAATCTGTTTTATGATTCTTTTGGTATTAGTATTTTCTCTTTACCATACCAATATGCATGGAACATAGATGCCGTCTTGTTTTGCCTGTCAGCTGGGCCGTTTCAGCCCCAAATCGGGCAAATTTGACAATGGCCTTGCACATGGGGTGACCTCAAGGGATTTTTCTTTTGACCACAGGTTTCCTATCAGACATACGGCTTCGTATTGAGGAGATATTGACAGAGTTGGAACCTTGGCAGATCATGTATGAGAGGCTTATTGAGTTCCGTAAGAAAGAAAATGACTGGCCTTCGGTTACAGAGGGGAAGCTGGGCTTGTGGTGCAATACGCAGCGCATGGCTTACAAACGGGGAAGACTCTCGGAGGAGCGTTACAAACTGCTGGAGTCTGTCGGCTTTGAATGGAACTTGCTGGATTCAAACTGGATGAAGGAATTCCAATCATTGAAAGTCTTCTTTGCGACTCAAGGCCGCTGGCCCAAACGGGAGGATGGAGCTTTGGCTACCTGGTGTTATACTCAACGGGAAAGACGCAAGAAAGGACGTTTGAGCAAAGAACGTATTCGTGTGTTGGATGAGATCGGATTTGTGTGGAGTCAGGACTTGAACGGTGAATGGATGAAAAATTATGAAGCGTTGAAAATCTTTCTTGACAAACAGCAGCGCTTTCCCAAATCAGCCGAAGGTTATTTGGGCGAGTGGTGCAGTAGACAGCGGAAAATGCGCAAGCAAGGGAAACTTTCCCCTAATCGTCAAACACTATTAGATCGAATAGGATTTGTCTGGTCGGTGGAGCAGGTCTGGCGAAGCTACTTGGAACAGTTGCACCAGTTTCATGTCCAAAATGGACGGTGGCCTGGATGTCGTGAAGGGGCGTTGGGGCGTTGGTGTACGGTTCAAAGACGGAATTATCGAAGAGGAAGCTTGTCGGATCAAAAAATCGCCCAATTGGAACAAATAGGATTTATACCCTTGAAAGGAGACAAGTAATACAGAAGAAATGGAAATACTCTCATTTCATACGAAACAATAGAGTTTCCGCAGCCTTATTATCGCAGTTCAAAGTACACTATGATTTTAGAATACAATATACCCAATCGCTTTTCGTACTAATAGGCATATTACCGTTTATACAAGCCACCCTTAAATTTCGGATAGAAGGACTGGTTGCTTTCCACATACATATAGTGTCTAAATAAACAGCAAATATTGATAAATGAGTATTCAATATAAAATCATCTTTGGATATATGGTGTTGATTGTGGCTATAATCGGTATGATTATAATCATGGTACGTGAGCGGAATAGGGTTTTGGTGATTGAAACTGAGGCACAAACAATTCATCGGGTTCAACACAATGGAAATATAGTCCAGCATCACATCACGATTCTCTCAACTTATGGTGAAACAGCCCTTTCTTGGGAAGAGGAGGATTTTGCGAACTATCATTCTCTTCGTCTGCATATCGATTCCATGTTGCAGGCCATGCACAAGGGGTATGAGGAATTTGTCAGCCAAAGTCAAATAGACTCGCTGCGCTATCTATTATCCAGTAAAGAAGAGCATTTATACCAAATTATGCAACTTTTCCATAGTCAGAACAGTCAGGAAGGTATGCAATTCTCTCATTTACCAGCGGAAGCTCAACCGCGTACTGTTATTCGTAAAAAGAAAGGTTTTACAGGATTTTTAGGGGCAAAAGAAACTCTGGAGATAGTTCCTTCCGCATCTACAATTCTCAAGACATTGAACAAGGAATTGCTATCCATGCAGGAAGAACGGCAGAAAAGTATCAATGCTTATACCGATAGCCTCCGCAACCACAACAAGGAACTCAACCGAAAGCTTCGCCATCTGATAACCACGATGAACAACCAGACAGAACGTGTACTTGAAGCGAAGGAATGTCATCTTAGAGAATCTTACAACCGTTCCATATGTGTCATCTCCTGGCTGATTATCTCTGCCATTATTCTGCTTGTCATATCCTATCTGATTATTCAAAAAGATTTACGGGAAAAGGCAAGAACAAGGAAGCGTTTGGAAGATACGATACAACAAAACACTGCGCTGTTGGAAATGCGCAAGAATATTATCCTGACCATATCGCATGACATACGTGCCCCTTTGAATGTCATTGACGGCAGTGCCGATCTGGCAATGGATACACGTGAAAAGAAACGGAGGAATATCCATCTGAATAATATAAGGAGGGTGTGCAAGCATGTGGTACATTTGCTTAACAACCTGTTGGATGTGTACCGGTTAAACGAGGCGAAAGAAATACGGAACGATGTCCCATTCGACCTGCATGAATTATCGGAACGTACCGCTGCCGGTTTTTCTCATATAATCAATAATAAGGGTACTGTTCAATTGTGATTTTAAGGATACGGAAGTCAAGTTATATGGTGATGCAGACCGCATAGAACAGATTATAGACAATCTGCTTACCAATGCAGTTAAGTTCACGGAGACCGGCACAATCAATTTCAATGTGCACTATCTCAATGGACTGCTGGTCATGGAAATAGTGGATACCGGTGTTGGTATGAGTGAGGAGACACTTTCCCGTATCTTTCGTCCTTTTGAACGCCATACCTCTGCAACCAATGCGGACGGATTCGGATTGGGGCTTCCGATCACGCAAGGACTTGTCAATCTTCTTGATGGGACAATAGAAGTAACAAGTTTGATTAATTGTGGAAGCACATTTCGTGTGACCCTTCCCATGCCGGAAACGGATGAACCGTTGGAAAGCGAAAAACATGTCCCGGCGCATTCCACACACCTGCATCACAATGTACTTGTTATTGATGACGACAGTATGTTGCAAGCTGTCATTAAAGAAATGTTAGAGCGTAATGGCATGGCCTGTACAACTTGTACCACAGTCAAAGAGGTAGTAAAAGCCATGCGGGAAAAAGATTATAACCTGTTGCTTACAGATATCCTGATGCCTTACACCAACGGGTTTGAATTGTTGACTTTGTTACGTAACTCAAGTATTGGCAATTCAAAGACTATACCCATTGTCGCTATGACTGCACGTGGAGAGAAGGAGAAAGATGCTTTTTTGAATGCCGGATTTACAGCCTGTATTTATAAGCCGTTCTCATCTACAGAGTTGATCGGTCTGTTGTCAACTATAGAAAGAGGTTGCCCTGACAAAAAGCATGATGTAGATTTCAGCATGATGTTGTGTGAGGTGAGCGATAAGATAAAATTATTATGTTCCTTTATTGACCAGTCGAAAAAAGATGTTGAAGAACTCAATTCGGCCATAGAAAATTGTAATAGGAAGAAATTGCGTGAAACGGTTCACCGTATGCTGCCGATGTGGGAATTATTACATAATGAAGAAATGTTGTTCGCTTATCGTTCCCTTTTAAAAGATGAAAGGGCCAGTGACACTGCTTTAAAAGAATATACTCAACGGATAATAAATCATACCGATATGTTGATGGCAGCAGCAAAAATGAAATAAAAAGACAGACAAATGAAACGGAAAATACTGATAGTTGAAGACAATATCAGTCTGTCTCAGATGCAGAAGGACTGGTTTGCACAAGCTGGTTATGATGTCGTGACAGCTATGAACGAACCGATAGCCCGTTCACTGATACGCAAAATACAATTTGATCTGATTCTATCGGACGTACGTCTACCCGAAGGGGACGGAATATCTCTACTGGAATGGCTGCGCAAGGAAAGAAAGGATATTCCTTTCATCATCACGACCGAGTATGTGTCGGTTCCCGATGTGGTGCGCACTATTAAGTTGGGGAGCGATAGACTACCTTCCCAAGCCGGTACGCAAGGAACATCTGCTGGAACTGGCAGAAGATGTGTTCCGCCCCATGGTTACGGTACGGAAACAGGAAAAGGTACTGTTTCACCGTACAAGTCCGAAGATCCTACAAGTGGAGAAACTTGCCAGACTGGTAGCTCCATCGGAAATGTCGGTGATGGTACTTGGTGCCAACGGTACAGGGAAGGAGTCGGTGGCACAGAGCATCCATCTGGGCAGCGAACGCCGGGAGATGCCTTTCGTGGCGGTGAACTGCGGGGCACTGCCACGTGAACTGGCCGCCTCGTTGTTCTTCGGTCACGAGAAAGGGGCATTTACCGGTGCCGACACCGCCAAGACCGGATATTTCGACATGGCGAAAGGCGGAACTCTGTTTCTGGACGAGATAGGTACAATGTCCTATGAGATTCAGTCCATGCTGCTGCGCGTGTTACAGGAGAATACCTATACTCCGATAGGCAGTGACAAGGAACGGGTGGCGGATGTGCGTATCATCGCTGCCACGAACGAGGATTTGCAACAGGCTATCAAGGAGGGGCGGTTCAGGGAAGACCTTCTATCACCGCCTTTGCGAGTTCGAGATACGTCAGCCTTCATTGGCGGAATGTCCGGAAGACATCATCCCTTTGGCTGAGTTTTTCCGTGAACGCCATTCGAAAGAACTGAAAAGGGAAACACAAGGCTTTACGGAAGATGCCAAGCGCAGGATGCTTACCTATTCATGGCCGGGCAATGTCCGGGACTTACAGAACCGGATCAAACGTGCTGTATTGATTGCGGAGACTCCGATGCTGGATATGGAAGGATTGGATATTGAGATCCGCCAAAGTGGAGATACGCACTCCCCGGCAATTCAGCCGTTGAAGGATGAGTCATTGGAGAAAATGAATATTATCAATGCTCTTAAAACTTGCAACGGACACCGGGAACAGGCTGCCGCACTGCTGAACATCAACCCAGCAACACTGTACCGGAAGATGAAGAAATACGGGGTGAAATAAAAATGAGCCTGCCGTTAGTGCAAATCTCACTGAATATGTGTACATTTGCAAACAAATAGAGAAAAATCGACATATTGTCTCTAAGACAATTGCTGACTGTATATGACATAAGACCGCAAGGTGTTTCTAATGGGAATCTGGAAAATTAACATTGAAAGGAACTATTGCGTGATTGCTTATGCTATGCCTACGCATAGCGTGCATTCACCTATTCCTTTCAAAGGCATTCCAGAGCCTCCATTAGAAGTAGCGTGTTTGCACGCTTCTTTTTTTGACGGCTTACGGTCCGGTATCAAAACAGAATTTATGCCAAAAGTCCAAGCTGTAACGGCGATGACACTGGACGGCTTCCTGCCGGAAACCGACAACGTGCTGATGCGATGGGTAATGAACCACAGGAAAGGTTTTGCCCGTTGGCGGGAGCGTTGTGATGCCCGGATTTTACCCCTATTACATACTAGACCTTCTTTGTGAAAAAAGACACTAAAGGCGATTCCTTTATCTACCTAGCAGAAGTTTCTGATGCAGAAACATTGGATCTCCTGCGTGGCCTCTTCCATTACAATCTTGTGGAAGAATTTATTATCTACCTTTTTCCTTATTCCGCCGGCAAAGGGAATTCCATACAGGCCATCTTTCCCGTCCGGCAATGGCAGTTACACAAGGCCGTTGTCCTGCCTGGTGGCATCTGCCGTCTGATTTATCGTAATCCTTGCAGGATGTAACTTGCAGATTGCGAGAATCCTTGCATCCTGCAAGGTTAATTTCCCATCAAATATTTCTCCTTTATTTTTTTTTATTATACTGTATTTCAACGGAATAGCTATGTCATTTCGTGAAATACAGTGCCATTGGCATGCCGTTAGCCCTATATCATGATATAACCTGTTGCGCGACAAGGTGTAACCAGTCAATTATTTACACTTTAAAGACAGACCGTATTATGATACAGACAGACCGTGAGACCTTCCAGATGATGCTTCATCAGATTATGGAAAGGTTCGACAGGATTGAAGACAGGCTGAGCCGTATGAACCGCCAGACCTCCGCGCTTGACGGAGACAAGCTGCTGGACAATCAGGACATGTGCGAGCTGCTCGGCATTACCAAACGCACTCTCGCGCGGTACCGCCAGAAGAAACTCGTGACCTATTACATGATAGACGGGCGTACCTATTACAAGTCCTCCGAGGTCGAGGCGTTCCTCAACCAAAAGGGCAGGCGTTTGCCGGCGAGACTGAAAAAACAGATGGAAAATTAATATAAATGAAAGAATATGGAACTTGTATGTATTGACAAACAGACTTTTGAAGAACTGCGTGTCCGCTTTTGCAAGTTCGAGGAACGGTTGACACGTACATGCCGTCCGGCTGAAGATCTCGGCCTGAAAAACTGGCTGGATAACCAGGAGGTATGCGACGTACTCCGCATCAACAAAAAGACCCTTCAGGCGTATCGTGCCAAAGGTCTCCTTCCTTTCAGCCGCATCAAGAACAAGCTTTTCTACAAACCGGAAGATATACGGAGATTATTGGAATTGAGTTACCACCCTTTAATAAAGAGCAAATTATGAGCTATCACTTTATAGATAAGAAAGACCCACGCATTGACGTGATGTTCCAGGGACTGGAGAAAAATGGAGAGGATGCTTTCAGTAATGGAGGATGCACCCAAATCCCTCTTCAGCGGGGAACGGTTTCCTCACGGACGAGGAACTGTCCAAAATCCTGCGGGTAAGCAGGCGCACATTGCAGGAATACCGTACTTTCGGGGTGATTCCCTATTACATGGTACAGGGAAAGGCCCTTTACAAGGAATCCGACATTATGAAGATTCTGGACGATGCCTACAAACGGTGCCGGGAGGAACAGCGCTGGGTATAGTACTGCTTCTTTAATCAAGCACGGAGAAACTGCCGGCTGACAGCCAGGCAGTTTCTCCGTTTTCCATTTCATACAGCCGGTGATTTTATTTTCCGCTTTTTCCTGACGGTGAAATCCTCTTCACAAAGCTCGATCCTGTTTCCGAAACCTGTGGACCTCAACCGTTTCATGTCCTCGTCCACTTTCGTGTCCGTAACCTGCGCGTAAATCTGCGTGGTGGAAATAGAGGTATGTCCCATCATCCGGCTTACCGTCTCTATCGGCACGCCGAGCGAGAGGGTGATGTGGGTACCGAAATTATGCCGGGCCAGATGAAAGGTCAAATCAAAACCATAGACCTGCCCTAATTCTCTCGTCAACAGGATAAAATACCCGCGGGCATAAATATTGAACACCTTGTCTCCGCTTCTTTGGCCGCGGTATTTCTCTATGATTTGAAGAGGAATATCCAGCAGACGGACAGAAGAGAGCGTATCGCTCTTTTTCCGGTGGATATGAATCCACCATGTGCCGTCGCCGGCCTGCGTGATGTCCTTGTCCGAAAGCCGTTTCAGATCTGCATACGCCAGTCCGGTAAAGGTTGAAAAGATGAACATATCCCGCACGAATTGCAGTTGCGGTTTCTCCACCGGTGTGGTCATGAATGTTTTAAGGTCTTCCAGTTTCATGTGGCGGCTCTTCCTTTTGGGCAGTTCGGGATGCAGGCGGCAATAAGGGTCGCGTCGCAACGTGCCCTGGCTCACAGCCCGCATCGTGAGCTTTTTCAAACGGTACAGGTGTTCATGCACGCTTTTGGGTTTCAGGTTGCGGTCAGTCCGCAGGAATACCTCGAAATCGTCATAAAACGTCCGGTCAAGACTCCGCAAAGTCACATCCTCCACGCCTTTCTTTTCTGAATAAAAGCGGAAAGATGCTTGTATGACCGCTGATAGGAGTCGTATGTTTCCTGTATGCGGTCTATCCCGACCCGTTTCCTGAACTCCTCGTTATGCTCCCTGAAAAGAGCCAGCAGGGTAAGCGGTTTCTGTCCGATACCCTTGACTGCGTTTTTGACCAGTTCAGCCGTGATGAACCCCAGGCTGTTTCTTATCCGCTCATAATGTCCGGCAATCTCACGTGTCAGGTCATCTATGGCACGGTTCACGGTAACGGCATTCTCGCTCCTTCCGTTGGCACGGCCTTTCTCCGGATTCCAGATGCCCGGATTGACAGAGACTTTGGTTCCTATCTGTGCCCATTCGGCATCAATGCTCACCTTGCACAATAGCTGGCACATTCCGTCCTTTCGCACTTTCGTGCGGTTAATATAAAACAGCACGGCAAAAGTGCTGCGTCGTTTGACATTCTGTTTTTCAGTATTCTTTTCCATATTCTTTCCATTTAAAAGGTTATTAAATGACGACAGAAAAACGCTCCGAAATTTTTCGGTTCAATGCCTTGGTGTCGGCGTCTATCTTCTCATCGGTCACTTTCGCGTAGATTTGTGTGGTCTCTATCTGACTATGGCCGAGCATCCTGCTGACCGTTTCAAGGGGGACCCCATGAGAGAGTGTGATTTCCGTTGCGTATGTATGCCGTCCTGCATGGAAGACCAACGGACGGTCAATGTGGCAGATTCGGGCAATCTCTTTCAAGTAAAGGTTCAGCATGGAATTGCAATACATCGGCAGCAGCTTGTCACCGGGAGCTGTACCGCTATATTTCTTCAGAATCTGCAACGGTAAATCCAAAAGAGGAATCTCAAATTCTATCTTGGTTTTCTGCCTGGCACTCTTGATCCACCATATTCCATCTTCCGCAAGGCATAGGTTGTCCTTTGTCAGCAGGCGCATATCTCCGTATGGAATGCCGGTAAAACAGGAAAAAAGGAACATGTCACGGACATGATAGAGGGGCTGCCTGTGAAGCGGGGTGGTCATAATCCTGTGCAACTCTTCTGCCGTGAGATATTTCTGCACGTGCTTCGGGCGCACCGGCTCGTAGCCCATGAACGGGCTGGCGGTAATAATACCGTCAGCAATGGCCTCTCCGACAATGGTTTTCAGTTGGACGGTCAGGTTGATGATTGTTCCGGGAGCGAGGTTACGTTCCGTCCGGAGATACAAATCATACTTGTCAATGAAAGAACGGTCCAACGCAGAAAACGGAATATCGGAGAGCTTGTATTGCGCCTGCAAGAACCTTTCGATATGGCTATAGGCATTGCTATAGGCTCTCAGGCTTCCTACCGTACGGTTTATCCCCACACGCTTTTCAAAGTTGCGGATGAACCGCCTGAAATATCCCAGAAGCGTTTCCTGCCCGCTTGCCATTCCAAGCAGTATGCCTTTTACCTCTTCGGCCGTCACACCGTCACGGACAGCCGACTGTTCGCTATAGATACTCAATGCCATCGCACGTATCTCATCCAGCCGGTTGTTGATTTCCTTTGCCGCCACGCTTTTTCCAGAAGCGCGTCCCGAAGACCAGCGGGATTGCGGCACTTTCATTTTCACACTGAATGCCGCTTCGGAGTACTTTCCTATGTTCAACTTAGCCATTACAGGACAGTTCCCGTCGACATCCGCCTCGCTCTTTTTAAGGTAGAACGAAACCTTTACATTTGCCTGATTCATAATTAATTCCTTTGTTTGCAAAATTATTGTATAGCGAGCAAATGAATGGCATGAAAAATATAGCGGAACGGAGAATAAGGTCCTTCGCCTAACAAACAAAGCCTGTATTTTTTTCTGATACGGAAAAATATGACTAAGTTTGCGTCAGCAGACATGGAAAAAACAGCGTTCTTTGCGGTGGTAAACGGGGTTATCAATGAAAGACGAAAGCTTGTTTTTTCAAGCCTCTTTTTTATCCCGAAAAGGCAACGGATAAGTAGCGATTTGTCCTCCTAACTCCACCTAAAACTTGCTAAAAGCCCCCCTGCGGAAGAATGTGGTACAAAACG
>VOFI01004051.1_pt1 | contig 44563 bp, 50 predicted proteins | sample 5384131 | NCBI WGS metagenome assembly VOFI01 (sample SAMN12384728, study PRJNA508395) | human gut metagenome | isolation source: healthy gut H | host: Homo sapiens
AGAAGGCGGTATCCTTATCTCCCCTTGTTCCAAAACATATTTGAATTTTGCACGGGAATGAGTCAGACAGCAAAGATGATCGGTATCTATCAGTTCGTCATCCAAATACATATATACATTGGAGCCGTCAGACTGAAGCGCCTTGAGTTGGCTATCACCAAGGATGTGACGTAAAACCCTCATAACAGTAGATTACCACCTTAGCAGCCTTGTTCACCAGACACTACATATATTTCTTCCCATAGCGGTCTTCAACCTTCATACGACACTAGGTTTCATCGCAGTTGACGATAGAATCTTTCTCAAGACAAATATCTTTCAGTATCTTTATCAGTTCGGTAACGCTCAACATAAAGTCTCCAACTTCTCCACAAGATGTTTCAGACCATCGTGGCTTAGATTACGTTGCCGGATGTGAACACCATTGCTCATACTGATATCCACCATGATACGAACTGTTTCCTGACAGGAAGCAGGGGTGAGAATCCTGAGGCTCCGAATGTTCCGGTTGACCTGAATCCAGATGACCGGTCACTTCTACCGAGCCAACTTGTGACGTGTATCCTTCTACCATTTCTCAAAGAAGTCGTAGGAGACCTTGTTTCTAAAAAACAAAAGGATTGAATAGACTTTTTGTTACTCAACGCTTCAAACTTGTAGCGAAAGAAGAAACGTTCAAAACCGCTGTTACTATACATATTTATAGGGTCTCTGATTACAGCGACAAAGGTCTCCATTTTCTATAAATTATGCTAGATGTCTTTTGGGGACGCTAACCGAAAACAAGTTAAGACGTTATTTTGGGACACTTACCTCTTTCTTTGAAATTGAAACTAGAATTCGGCAAGCAGTTCACAAAAAATTTTCACATTTAAATGATACATCATTAAATTTACGGTTATATCGATCAGTCTACCTCGCTACACGGATACTGGTTTTCCTCCAAATTCTTTAAATGCTCCACAATCTCAAACTCTTCCCTCGTCAATTCCCGATCCTTCCAACCGTCTATTATTGCATGTGCCTCCGCCGCCAGCTCTTCGTCAAAGACCTCGGCGTAACAAGCTACCAACAAACGGCATTTCAAAAGCGAAGCGGGAAGTGTATCCAAGAGATCCCAACTACGATTGAGGACCGACTGGATTTTATCTTCCTTATCACCGTGATTATAAATGGTAGCATTATAGCCGGTCAACAAAGCGATACAAAGAGAAGCTTCCTCTTCGAGGGTACGTCCATGTGAACCGAAAAGATGCTCACAACGATGATACACATCCGTATTCAACTGACGGAAACGGTCGGAGTAGATGGGTTCGCCATCCAGACCTAAATGGAGAAGTTCGTGCGAAACGGCGCACAAAGAATCGATTTCTGATTGCAAAGACAACATGGTGATTTATTTACGTATTGGAATATGCACCACAGAGGGCACAGAGTTCACAGAGTTTTTAATTCTTTATTAATTCGATTAAAGAGGGATGAATGAAGGCCGTGGCAACTGCCATAACCCCTTGGATGGAAACCACCACACGGCGGTCACCTTTGATACGGACAAACTCACCCTCAACTCCCTCGAAGATGCCACCGGTGACACGGACACGGTCTCCCCTTTTCATGGAAACGACTGAAGGATCCAGATAAACAACCTGTTCATCGTAATTACCGGCAACGGCGATAAAACTACGCATTTGGACTTCAGGAATGGTAATAGGCTGACGGGTTTCACGGTCCATGATATAACGAATAGGAAGAGAAGCCCCGACAGTGGATTTCATTTCGTCAACCTCACTGCGAGTGGCATAAACAAAAACCAAGTTGTGAACAACAGGAACCAATTTACGGATCTTACGCTCACCACGGAATACGTATTCATAGCGCATGGGAAGAAAATTCCTCACTCCGCGGGAGTCCAGGTATTCCTTAAAGGCAAGCTCACGGCTATAGGTGATACGAAGGGCGTACCAGGATTTATTAATGCTATTGTTCACAAAAGGATTTTATTAAACATTTTGCAGTTATGAAAATACCCTCTATCTTTGCGTTCAATTAAACGATCGTTTATTGAAACACTCACTTTTTTCATTAATACAACATTATATATCAGATAATTAGCCTATCAAAAGCGTTCATTCCCTCTTAAATTCCACAATTTTTATTTGCCTACCGATAGATTCCTTTCTACCTTTGCAACATATTAACAACATTTAGTTATTGATTAAATAAAAAAATCATGAACAAAGAAAATGAATTATTACAGACAGTGAACAAAAGTGTAAAAAAACGCTAACGCCAAAGCACAACCTCCTATCACAGAACCTATTAAAGAAACAAGAGGCAGAAAAGCAGGAGCGCAGATACCGGGAATTATCTCCAACAATGAAGGAGTTATAAAAGCGCTGATAGAATCCTACATATTGGACGCAAAAGAACAAAATATCAAGACGTGCAAAGATTCATTGGCACGCTACATAGAGGAAAAAGAACTTTTTGGAAAAATGAGAAATGGAGTATTCAAACCATTAGTTTTCAGCACAATCAGGAATTACGTCAACGAAATCTGGAATAAGATGGAAAGAAAGAAAAAGAACCAAGAAGGAAAGCGCTGAAATACCTACAATGAATTTTATCAAACCGGAATACATTCGATCCGACCTACCTTTGGGGCGATAATTTATCTATTAACCCTTTAAATCATATACGTATGAAACAGAAGAAAAGACCGGCATCACAAACTGAAGCCATGAAACTGAGATGGAAAAAACGGATTGTCTTTGAAAAAGGATACACTGAAATGTGTGCCGAATGGATGGCGGAACGCCTGGAAGCGTTGACCGACCACCTGCAATACGGGCACGCAGCCATCGCTTATCAAAAGCAGAACGGAGACTTCAGGTTGGTGAAAGCGACACTGATCTACTATGAAGCGGAATTCCACAAAAAGTATGAACCCACAAAAATAGAAGGCGCAGTAGTCTACTGGAATGTGGACGAACAGCGATGGACGACATTCCAGGTGGAGAACTTCATGGAGTGGAGACCGATCGTATAGGACTCCACCACAGATTACACGGATTTTCACCGATGAATGATTTCTATTTTGAGGAATCAAGTGAAGACATCTTTGGGAATCCGGGGTAATTTGTGGTAAATGTATTATTGAAAGTACAAACAACTAATCTAAAAAACAAATATGGCAACAGCATATGACGGGATCAACTATTTCCCGGTGGGCGTAAACTTCATGGAAGAGAACGCAATGGAAGTGATAGAAGCTAAATACGGAATAAAGGGTTCGGCAATCGTACTGAAACTGCTGTGCAAGATATACAAGGAGGGATACTTCATCCGTTGGGATGAAGAGCAGTGCCTGATCTTTGCCAACAAGGCGGGAAGGGAAGTGCAGGCCGCTGAGGTACAGGGCATCATTGAGATCCTCTTCATCAAAGGGATAATGGACAAAAACAGTTATCTGGCAAACGGAATACTGACTTCGGAAAACATACAGAAGGTATGGATGGAGGCGACAAAGCGGAGAAAAAGGGATCTGAAAGCATTGCCCTATCTGCTGGTGAACGACTTGACTCAGCAGGAAACAGAAGCGCCGGAAGGTGAAAATGTAACCATTAGTCCGGGAAATGTAGTACATGATGTAGCCGTTAACGCAAAAAATGCATGCAATTCCGGACAAAGTAAAGTAAAAGAAAAGAAAGCAGAGGAAAATAAAGAATTACCCCCCTCAGCTCCCCCCGAGGGGAAGGAGGAAGAAAGGAAGGAGGATTCTGCTTCTCTCCCGATACCGGGATACGCTTTCAATACGATGACGCACAATTATCCGGGACTGACGGATACACTCAAAAGACTGGGGATTACCGAAGCAGGAGAGGTGAATGCCATACTCAGGCTATCGGATTATGGAAGGAAAGGAACACGGGTATGGCAACTGATTGCCAATACTTGCTGGAGTGACATAGGGGCAAAAGGAAGGTATCTGATAGCAGCACTGAATAAGGCAAAAAGAAAATAATCCGGATAGGAAAGTACAGTTTGCAGTTGATAAAAAAGCAAGTATACCGGTTTCCATACGGAAGGTTCTCTGTCGGGAATGGAAAACGGGACATACATTTAAACAAATGATCTACAGCCACTTCAGAGCACAATATTTCAATCTGCAGAAGCTTTATTTTAACGTTACGTTAAAGTTCGTTTTTCGTCTGCAAATAGCAAATTCTTTAAATGCAAAAGACTTGTTATTTGCAGACAAGAACAAAGCCATCGGAAAATGGCATTAACAATGTTAACGGGCAAAAGGCATAAAATATCCTCTTCCACTGTACACAGTTATATTGTTATTTACCTCTTCCGGCAGATGCAATCCGCCAGATGATCATTCATAAATCCGGAGGCCTGCAAGTGAGCATAGCAAATCGTAGTTCCAAAGAATTTAAATCCCCGTTTTTTCATATCCTTGCTCATGGCATCAGATTCGGGAGAGGATACCGGAATCTCGCTCAATGACCGGAATGTGTTGATAATCGGTTTTCTGTCGGGAAAGAATGACAGGTGTAATTGTAAAAACTGCCGAATTCCTTTTGTACGGCGAGGAATGACCTTGCATTTGTGATGTGGATTTGATCTTCAGCGTTTTTCACGATACCCTCAAACCGCATCAACCGTTCAACATCCTCATCGGTCATTTGTGCCACCGACTCAGCATCGAAATTGCAAAAGGCTTTGCGATATCCCTCACGCTTCCGAAGGATTGTTATCCAACTCAATCCGGCTGAGCTTTCCAATACAAGAAACTCGAACAGTGTCTTATCGTCAGTCACCAACTTTCCCCACTCTTGATCGTGGTACTTATACAACTCGTCAGTTCCGCACCAACCGCAACGCCCGTTTATTATATCTTGCATAATTATAACACTTAATAGTACGATACAAAGATAGTAGATTCACCATGTCGCACCAAATATCGATAAACAAAACACAAGCAATTATTTTTTTCAGTATATCCCCCACACTTCCGGTTTTTTTCGTACTTTTACAGCTTGTTGGAAAGTTATGCACTTCCGGCATCAGAGAACAGATAAAAAGAAAAAACAATATATAAAATGAATCACAAATGGAATTATCGACCCATCACACAAGAACAGGCAGAGATAAGCCGGGCATTGGCTCAGGAACTAGGTATTAGCCCCGTCCTGGGACGACTTTTGGTACAAAGGGGAATTACGAAGGCACAGGATGCCAAGAAATTCTTCCGTCCGCAATTGCCCGATTTGCATGATCCATTCCTAATGAAGGATATGGACATCGCAGTGGAACGCCTGAACAAGGCAATGGGAAAGAAAGAGCGCATTCTGATTTATGGAGATTACGATGTGGACGGTACCACGGCTGTGGCACTGGTCTACAAGTTCATTCAACAGTTCTATTCGAACCTTGACTATTACATCCCTGACCGTTATAACGAAGGATACGGAATTTCCAAAAAAGGAGTTGACTACGCCGCTGAAACCGGAGTAGGGCTTATCATCGTACTGGACTGCGGCATTAAAGCCGTAGAAGAGATTGCGTATGCCAAAGAGAAGGGAATTGACTTCATCATCTGCGACCATCATGTACCGGACGACATATTGCCCCCTGCCGTTGCCATCCTGAATGCCAAACGACTGGATAATACATACCCATACACTCATCTTTCGGGATGTGGCGTAGGCTTCAAATTCATGCAGGCTTTTTGCCATCAGTAACGGCATTGAGTTTCATCACCTGATTCCGTTGCTCGACCTGGACTGCCGTAAGCATTGCATCGGATATTGTACCGATCATGGGCGAAAACCGTATCCTGGCCTATCATGGGTTGAAACAGCTGAACGGCAATCCGAGCGTAGGACTGAAAGCGATTATCGATGTATGCGGATTATCGGAAAAAGAAATTACGGTGAGCGACATTGTATTCAAAATAGGTCCCCGCATCAATGCTTCCGGACGTATTCAAAACGGAAAAGAAGCCGTAGACCTGCTGACGGAAAAAGATTTCTCGATAGCGCTTGAGAAAGCCGGACAAATCAACCAATACAACGAAACCCGGAAAGACCTCGACAAGAGCATGACGGAAGAAGCCAATAAAATCGTAGCCGAACTGGAAGGCTTGGCAGACCGTCGTTCGATAGTGCTTTACAATGAAGACTGGCACAAAGGAGTGATCGGAATCGTTGCCTCACGATTAACGGAGATTTACTATCGTCCGGCAGTCGTACTGACCCGGACGGATGATATGGCAACCGGATCGGCACGTTCCGTTTCCGGTTTCGATGTTTACAAAGCTATCGAACATTGCCGTGACTTGCTCGAAAACTTCGGCGGACATACCTATGCTGCCGGGCTATCGATGAAAGTGGAAAACGTACAGGCATTCACCGAGAGATTCGAAAGTTTCGTGTCGGAACATATACTGCCGGAACAGACCAGCGCAGTGATCGATATCGATGCCGAAATAGATTTTAAAGATATCACGCCGAAGTTCTTCAATGAATTGAAACGATTCAACCCGTTCGGTCCCGACAACCAGAAACCGGTGTTCTGCACACATCACGTGTACGATTATGGAACAAGCAAGGTAGTCGGTCGCGATCAGGAACACATCAAACTGGAACTGGTAGACAACAAATCGAACAATGTAATGAACGGCATTGCTTTCGGACAGAGTTCACACGTACGTTATATCAAAACCAAGCGTTCGTTTGACATCTGCTACACCATTGAAGAGAACACCCACAAACGGGGGGAAGTGCAGTTGCAGATTGAAGATATCAAACCGATAGAGTGACTTACCAAGAGATTTTAAAGCAATACTGGGGTTATGATTCCTTCCGCGACCTGCAGGAGGACATCATAACCAGCATTGGTAATGGAAAAGACACACTGGGACTGATGCCCACTGGAGGTGGAAAGTCAATTACGTTTCAGGTTCCGGCCCTTGCCAAAGAGGGATTGTGCATTGTCATCACCCCACTGATTGCTCTAATGAAGGATCAGGTGCAGAACCTGAAAAAGCGCGGAATCAAAGCGATAGCCATCTATTCAGGAATGACACGGCAAGAGATTGTGGTGGCATTGGAGAACTGCATCTTCGGCGACTATAAGTTTCTATACATCTCTCCCGAACGGTTGGATACCGAAATCTTCCGGGCCAAACTCCGGTCCATGAAAATCAGTATGATTACGGTAGACGAAAGCCATTGCATCTCACAATGGGGATATGACTTTCGTCCGGCTTATCTGAAAATAGCGGATATCAGGGATCTCGTACCGGATGCTCCGGTCTTGGCACTGACCGCCACGGCCACTCCCGAAGTAGTGAAGGACATACAGGAGCGCCTCCGCTTCCGGGAAGAAAACGTGTTCCGTATGAGCTTCGAACGAAAGAATCTGGCATACATCGTTCGCCCCACTGATAATAAAAACGGGGAGTTGCTGCACATACTGAACCGGATACAAGGCAGCGCGATTGTATATGTACGAAGCCGGCGAAAAACCAAAGAAACAACCGAGCTGCTGGTAAACGAAGGAATCACGGCCGACTTTTTATCATGCGGGACTGGATAACGCAACCAAAGATCTTCGCCAAAAACGATGGCAAAACGGAGAAAGCCGGGTGATGGTAGCTACCAACGCATTCGGTATGGGCATTGACAAACCGGACGTACGTATCGTCATCCACCTGGACCTGCCCGACTCACCGGAAGCCTACTTTCAGGAAGCGGGACGAGCGGGACGAGACGGACAAAAGGCATACGCGGTGATACTCTATGCCAAGTCGGATAAAACAACGCTCAGCAAACGCATTGCAGATACTTTCCCGGATAAAGACTATATAAAAGATGTGTACGAGCATCTGCAATATCATTATCAGATGGCGATGGGCGACGGGCTGGGATGCATGTATGACTTCAGCCTGGAAGAATTCTGCCGCAAGTTCAAATATTTTCCCGTACCTGCAGACAGCGCACTGAAGATATTGACACAGGCAGGATACCTGGAATATACCGATGAGCAGGACAATGCCTCACGGATTATCTTCACGATCCGCCGGGATGAGTTATATAAACTCCGTGAGATGGGAGAAGCCGCAGAGAAACTGATACAAATGATTCTGCGATCTTACACGGGTGTCTTTACAGACTATGCCTACATCAGCGAGCAGACTCTGGCGGTACGTACGGGACTGACCCGGCAACAGATTTACGATTTGCTGGTGATGCTGAGCAAGCGCCGTATCGTCGACTACATCCCGCACAAAAAAACACCTTACATTATATATACACGTGAGCGGATAGACCTCCATTATCTGCAAATACCCCGAGCAGTATATGAAGAACGGAAAGAACGCTATGAAACCCGTATCCATGCCATGGTGGAATACGTCACTTCGGAGAATGTCTGCCGTAGCCGGATGCTGCTCCGCTACTTCGGAGAGAAGAACGAACATAACTGCGGGCAATGTGACGTCTGCCTCAGCCACCGCGCCGAACCGGATATATCACAAAGCACCTTCGACGGACTGAGAGAGCAAATATGTGCTCTGCTGAAAGAGCATCCGATGACTCCGGCGGAGATAGCTTCACACATAAATACAGATAAAGAGCAGTTGAGCGAAGTGATACGGTTTATGCTGGACGAGGGTTTACTGAGCTCTGAGAACGGACTGCTTACTGAAAAAACTTCCTGAAAAGCAACAGGGTTATGTGATGAAATTACTACATTTGCAACCAAACTAAAAAAACTTTGATCATGCCGAACTTCTTTAAATCTTTTTTTGCGGGGAAAACAGAAAACCCTGAGGAAGAAAAACAAAAAAACGCCAAAAAGAACTTTGAGATATTTAAATATGACGGCCTACGTGCCCAACGTATGGGACGTCCGGACTATGCCATTAAGTGCTTTAACGAAGCGCTGGCCATTGAAGAAGATTTCGAAACACTGAATTATCTGAGCCAGCTTTACATCCAGACCGGTGAATTCGGGAAAGCACATGAGTTGCTGGAACGTATGATCGCGCTGGAACCAGAATTGACAAGCACGTACCTGACCCTGGCCAATCTCTGCTTCATGCAAGAAGATTATCAGGAGATGGCCGATGCCGCCCAGAAAGCCATCGCACTGGAAGAAGGAAACGCAATGGCACACTACCTGTTGGGCAAAGCCAATCATGGATTAGATAACGGAATAATGACCATCGCCCATCTGACAAAAGCCATTGTGCTGAAAGATGATTTCACGGAAGCCCGACTGCTCCGTGCCGAAGCACTGTATAAGATGCAGCAATTTGCAGAGGCTATGGAAGATATTGAAGCCATACTTGCACAGAATCCGGACGAAGAAGCTGCCCTCCTGCTACGTGGCAAAATAAAAGAAGCCACCGGAAAGGAAGAAGAAGCAGAGACGGACTATCTCCATGTGACAGAGATAAACCCCTTCAACGAACAAGCTTACCTATATCTGGGACAACTATTTATCACACAGAAGAAATTGACAGCTGCTATTGAGCTGTTTGACGAAGCTATCGAGTTGAATCCGAACTTTGGAGCCGCCTATCATGAACGGGGACGTGCCAAACTATTAAACGGGGACAAAGACGGTTCGATTGAAGATATGAAGAAATCGCTGGAGCTGAACCCGAAAGAGGGAGAGAGCCTGAACGGACAGTTCAATAATCAGCAAGCAGAAACAACCCCAAACGTATTGGGACTGTAAACTAACCGTTCTGATACAGTCATTTCCCGGACCGGAACCTTACTCCCTGTCCGGGAAATGATTTGTATCATTCCATATTATCCGTGTGCGGACGAAGAAAGCACAACTGCATGCCCAAAGCCAACAATACAATACCTCCCAGAATAGCAAATCCCAATCCCAGATTGCCACCGTCCGTCCATTTTCCAAACAAGCTTGTTACAACTGCTCCGGCAAAAACTCCGGTCATATTCATTATACCATAGGCCGTTGCCCGATATTTGGCCGAAACAAACTGGCACAAAATAGGCATATTATTGGCATCGAACATACCGAAACCGACCCCAAACAGAAATCCTGCACCTACTATACTGATGAAACCATTGCCTAAGCCCAATAAAAGAAGCGCAGGTATGGTCAACCCTAACCCGATTGCGCCTGTATAGATACGTCCGCGTATGTCTTTGCATACCCAACGGTCTGACAATAACCCTCCCAGAATAACTCCGATAAAAGAAGAGACAGCAATCGTTATAGTGGATATAGGCCCTGCCTCAGCCATAGGAATATCGAGATTCTCAGCGTACAGGGTAGGCAACCAATTCTTCGTAGCCCATCCGGGAAGACTGGGAGCCGCAAAATAGAACAGAATAATCCAAAAAGCAATATTACCGAATAAAAGAGTCACTCCTTTAAACAACGGAATCTTTTTTGATTTATCTGTATGCATGGCCCGAATGACCCTGGCATGTTCTTCATTCTCACGAAGGAATATAATCAAGACCAATGCATAGACAATGCCTACAATACCGAACCAATGGAATGTAGTATGCCACGAATAGGCCGCAGCTACCGTAGCACCAAACCCGCCAATAGCCTGACCGGCATACAATCCCGTCATATGGATACCGACTGCCAGCGAACGTGATTTCTCCTGATGCCAATCGGCTATCAAGGAGAGGCCCGCAGGAATGTATAATGCCTCACTGACTCCCCCATCAATGCGCGCAACCAGTAGATTTGATTAAATGTATCGGCATACCCCATGCCATAAGTGACTGCCGACCAGACAAAAAGACTCCCGACAATCAACCATTTACGACTGACGCGATCGGCAATAATTCCTGCCATCGGACTCATAAGACCGTAAATCCAAAGGAAGACTGCCATTAGCCGCCCAAAATTGGTAGCCGACTGCAATTCTATAATATCTATCTGCATCGCATCTTTCATGGTTGACAGCATCTGACGATCCATATAATTTAATAATGCCACAAACCATAAAAAGTCCGACAACGATCCAAGGATATATTTTTCTATTTTTCATACCAACTATCTCTCTTTATATGATTTACCTTTACCTATGAGCTCTTTCAACTGTATTTGTTGGAAAACCATCTGTGCCTGGCTACTTTCATAAAAAACACCAATCGTAGAATCATTGACCGAAGTTATGCAGGAATAGCCAAAACTTCCCAACTCATCCAACATGATTTTCCGGCCGGAATCCCAGGTATTTCCATCATCCAGGCTGCACTTTAGCGTCATGTGGTCTCTACTGTCATAAGACTCCGGATTACAGAATAGAAGAAGAGTCTTTTGCCTGCCGTTTTCCTGATAAGTATGTCGATGAATACTTGCCATACAAGTAGGCTCTATCAATGCTTTTCGGGAAGTGGAATGTTCCGTCCATGTGCTTCCCAGATCGGAGGTGACACAAATACGGCGTCCATTGACCTTTTATTACCGTGATTACGGTTATCACGCATATTCAACATGACACTGCCATCCTGTAATTCGACTGCCATGCACTCCGTAGTGTTGTGATAAGCCGGCTTAGAGGCTATCCATGTTTTTCCCCCATCCTTGCTATACGTAATATTAGAGAATGGTATTCCATCTTTATCACGGCCTTGTGTGGGAAATATTAATGTACCGTCTTTCAAAGTAATGCCATGCCCCGGTGCCGGAGCATACAGCCACCATTCCGGTTTCTTGGTTTGTGCTGTTATATTTACAGGGTCACTCCAAGTCAGTCCGTCATCCACGCTTTTCGTAATCAAGAACTGACAGGTCTCTTTAACCCCGAGCCCGGGCTGAGAACCTTTCGCATGCCATTGGTGTATCCAACGGGTACTGTCCTGCGTCATTCCTTCCACCCATTTACCCGATCGGGGATCTAAGACTCCATACATCCAGAGTCCCGCCACATAAATAGTACCGTTCTTTTCATCGGTCAGGATACAAGCATCACTGATTCCATTATATTTCTCTGGCAATCCACCCCACTTTTTGCGGTCGAGCACTATCTGCATCGGCTGCCAGCTCATTCCACCATCCAGGCTTCGCATCATCGCAATATCGATATCACCTTGCAAGTCACGCGAACTATCGTAACGGGCATCAAATATGGCCATCAAAGTTCCTTTCAGGGAAGTAGTAATGCCGGGAATACGCGAAGTATGAACTCCGTCTTCCCCTCTTTGCCGTACAGCGACTCCGGTACGGAGTGCGACAATCGGACGAACGGAAGTTACAGAAGCCTTTACCACAAGTCGTCGTCACATGATCACAACTGACCGTCACACGATGGGTTAAGTCAACTTTATCTTTCAATTTAACAGTTACCCACAGTATGGTAGTATCTGATTTCAATTCCAACGGAGTGTCTAAAACCGTTTTTAAAGCGGGAGCAACTGAGTCGACACACTTTTCCCAGTCAGAAAGCCCCCTCTTTCCGGCAACTCTATATAAACTCAAATGAGTTAAATCGGTCAACAAAGTAGTACCTTTCAGGGATAATCCGATCTCCTTTACAAAACATGGTCCCGGACAGCTCTTTATCAACTTTAATTGCAAAACCGGATTAATCTCCTTTTTTGTCAAGACCGGTACTATGGGCTGTCGAACAATAACTTTCACCCGCTCGGCACGTAACGGAGTACTGAGTAAAAAACAACTCAATAAAAACAATATCGAAATATAACGCATATTGGTAAAATTGGGGATAAAAGTTAATATAGCATTTTATCAGTTTCTTCAAGTTTGAAGCGTACGCCGACAATGGAGTGTTGTTCAGGGCCCGGCCGCATTTTAACATAAGTGATGGCGACAATAGTCCCATCCGGAAGGATTTCGAGACCGGGATATCCACAATCCGAACCGGCATAACTATGTAAAAGCTTTATTTTATATTGTCCGGAAGTTCCCTCAAGCAAATCTTTATAATTACCGACCCAGGCTACAAAATGCCCTTTCGTCGGACTGTTGGGAGCCATATCCCGAAAGACGGCAATCATACGACCGTCAGGAGTAAACTTTATTACATGCCTGTCTCCGGTCAGGCCCCAGGGAGTTTTTTGCAAAGGAGACCAGGTGGTTCCTCATCATCAGAAAACATCATCAGAGAATTGCCTACCCGGTTATTTTCACGCGCTACACAGACAAGCCGTTTGCCATCGGGAGCGCGGAAGACACAGGGTTCACAGGGTGAACGCTCCTCCATCTCGCCTACTTTCACCGACTCGCTCCAGGTCAGTCCTCCGTCATGTGAGACAGATTGCCACAAAGTCAACGGAGGACGGTCCCGATCATTCAGTCCACGGTGATACAACCCGAGATAATCGCCATTCTTCAATTTTACAATGCTTGAAAACGCCATCACACAAGGTTTATTCAAACTACGGACCGGACTCCAGCTCTTCCCTCCGTCTTCACTATAAGTCATAGGCATGTCCGGCCAGGCACTAAACACAAAGACACGTTCTTTCCCTGCTTATCCGTCAGTTTATAAATACTGGGACAATTGCTCATCGTCTGCCAGTCAGCAGGGGTTTTACCATTTTTCCAAGTCAGCCCGGCATCCTTACTTTCAGCTATGAAAGACGCTTTACCTCCATGCCCGTAAGACCAGGTACAAAGAATAGTCTTATGATCATCCATCATTACAGTAGTAGGATGTCCGTTATATAAATCCGGCCTGCCCGGAGCTATTGTCACCTGCCGTTCACGCTGCCCCGATATGTCGATCCAAGGCAGATTGGGGTGGACATTTTGTCCGATTGAAGGAACAGCACAAAACAATAGAAACAGTTTCAAGATTGTGTTCTTCATAAACTTATGCTTTAAATTATTATACTTCCGTATCAAAAAGAACTGTGTAAAAAGTATATAACAGCTACTCCACACAGTTCCTTCTTTTTATATTCTATCTCTCTACATTACTTTCGTACCCATCTGTCTGCACCAGTTTGTCATTTAAGACCATATCATTATAATTGATTGGGAAATACAACGGATAACCGGGTTTGTCATTCAAATTGGGCACCTCCTTATAAATGTCAATGGTCCCGCCACAATGGAAACGCACCAAATCAAACCATCGTTTTTGCTCTATAAAAAGCTCTCTTAAACGTTCGTCACAGATTTCTTTCTCTACAGCAATCTTATCTTTCGGGCCATCATAGGGCTCCAGGCCCGCCCGGTCACGAACCTCATTCAGATCGACAAGAGACTCAGATATCTTATTGAGTGCAGCATTGGCCTCAGCACGCAACAGAAGAAGATCTCCCCAACGATAAGCTATCAAGTCATCGTCAAAATAACGATCGTCGGAATAGGCCTTCCCCTGAATTTGTTTTGTCTGGGTTAAAATCAGGTTACCATCTTTATCCACCAAATCAATCATGGCGACTTTATAGCGCCTATCGCCCGGATACTTAAGATACAACTCTCTGGCCTTGTCACTTGGGGGCATAGACATGGCGGCTCTGATTGGGTGAAGCCGCATCGGCCAAGTTGACAGCCATCGATAAATTATCGGTTCTCGATGTAGTGTTGGTTGCAATAGAAAGATTTCCAGTTTCATAACGTTCAAAATAAAAAGAGAAAATGATCTCATTATTCTTTTTATTATCATTGGCAAATACCTTTGCATAATCCGGTAGCAAAGACACTCCACTCCCGCCTACCTGGTCGATTGCCTTGATCGCTTCTTCCAGATCCGCATTTCCACCATTCAGGACCTTTGCTTTCCACATTAAAACATCGGCTTTCAAAGCATAGGCAGCCGGCTTTGAAGCTAAATTCTTATTGATATATCCATCCTCCGGAAATAACAGGACAGACTGTTCTATATCTTCAAGGATCAACTTCATGACGTCTTCTTTGGGAGAACGGGGTTTAAGCTCAACGTTGTCCGAAAGCACAGGATCAGTAATGATGGGAGCATCTCCCCAAATACGCACTATAAGAAAATAAGTATATGCTCTTAGAAAGTGACACTCAGCTTTTATACGATTCTTCTCAGTCTCATTAGTAAACTTCAGACTTTCAATTTTATTGAAAAGAAGATTGGCGTGATGAATGATATTATAAGCCGAACGATAAGAAGGAGCATTGCTCTCAAGCAAAGTATGGGCCCATGCCACACTCGTAGGGCCGATCTCACCGGCTTTAAAAGCATCTCCCCGGTCTTCACCGTAATAAGAAGTATTATTCAGGTCACGCACCTTATTGTAAATGCCCGTAAGATAAGCTTTGGCATCTCCCGGAGTTTTCCAGAACGACTGTGAAGTGATGGTAGAAACCGGATCAACCTCCAACAAGCTACAACTGCAAATCCATGTGCAGCAGAGAATACAGATCAATATTTTTGTTGCTTTCATAGTGAAAATCATTTTAAAAAGTTAGTCTTACACCAAAGTTAAATTGAATCGGGAGAAAGTATTCACCGGTCTCTTGTCCATCGTACTGTTCAGGATTTAATCCGTCAAAGGCTGTAATGTATCCGATATTTGTCACACCGGCATTCAAAGACACCCCTTTCACCTTCATTTTAGAACATACGGAACGCGGCAGTTCATAACCTAACGAAACCTCACGGAAGCACAAATAATCTCCCTTTGAATAATAAGCCGTATTGTCGGCATTTCCATTTGAATTCATTCCGGCATAAGCTATTGTACGCATGTGATTGCGATATCCGTTATCCCAGTCCGAAGCAACATCGTAACGCGGATACTTGGCTGTTGCAGCATCACCCGTCTGCCACCAGATGTTTCCATTCGTAACGTCAGTAGTCGTTATAATGGCATTGCGTGCATTGGCATTGGCACGGCATCTCCATATATTGGCAATGGAATGTCCTAAAGCAAAATCGACAACCAAACGAAGAGAAAAATTCTTGTAAGACAAATTATTAATCAAGGCTCCCTTCTTATCCGGATTGGCCCAGCCAATAAAAGTAATATCCTTATCATCGATAACTCCATTATTGTCAAAGGTCGGCCCAGATAGCATCTCCGGCAACCTTTTTCTTATTCATCTTAGAACCGGAGACCTTGGTGTCGACCGGAGCTTTTGCAGCTTCTTCATCTGTATCGTATACCCCCAGATACTTATATCCCCAACGTCCGCCTATCCTCGCCTTCGGCCAGGCCGCCGGTCTCAACATAAGTACCCGATTTAGCATCCCATACAAGTCCGCCCTGTACCCGATTTTTGTCTCTCCCATTATAAGGAAGCTTTTTCATATACGTCCTGTTCATACTGAAAGTACCCGTAACATCCCAATTCACGGGGGAAGTTGTTGAAAGAGGATGTGCTGTCAGCGATAACTCAAAACCTTTGTTCTGTACAGTCCCCAAATTGGCCTTTATAGAACTAAAACCTGTCTGTGCCGGAAGAGCTTTGTCATACAAACGATCGGAAGTCAATTTATTATATCCGGTTACCGACAGTTCAAGACGATTATCAAAGAAACCGGCATCAAAACCATAATCCACATTAGAGGTTGTTTCCCATACCAAACTGTTATTGGCAAGTACACTATTCAGTACCCCGGATTTCCGGCATAAATATATGAAGCATATTCGCCTTGGGTATTAGAATACGACAACTTATTATTTCCGGTCTGTCCCCAACTCGCCCGCAATTTCATCCGGCTGACAACGGTTTTGGGAAACCAGTCTTCATAATGCATATTCCATCCTCCGGATACGGCCGGAAACAATGCGAATTTATGATCTTCGGCAAATTGGGAGGCTCCGTCATAGCGTGCTGAAACCGTCAGCAAATAGCGGCGCTTATAGTCATAATTGACACGGGCAAAGAAACCTACCAGTACTTCTTTATCCAAAGAGGAAGTGGTACGCTGTAAATCGGGCTTGGTAGGCGCCAACGTAGGTACATAATCCGTAGGGGCTTCCGAGCCTGTTCCTTTCAATTTATAAGTATCGTCCTGGGTATAATTCATACCTATCATTGCATTAAGAGTGTGTTTATCACTGAATACTTTATCATAGGTAAACACCGCGTCTGCCATGATTTGCTTATACTGGTCGTGTTTCTCGAGTGTCTTACGACCTTTATTAAACTCGTTATACTTCTCAAAAAAACGATAGATATTTTCCTGCATATAATAGGAGGCTGACGGCTTAAAATGCAATCCCTTCAGAATCTCCCAATCCAATCCTAACTGAATCGTGTTTCGATAAGCTTTGTCCGAAATATCCTGATAATATAATTCGTGCAGTCTATTCCGGGGTGAGCCTCCGGCTTCACCAATACCGGGAGTTCCATCGTCATAATACAGACGGAAGGTCGTAGGATAGCGAGAAGAACGGTCCATTGTGCTTGTGCCCGAGTTCTCCGGATCAGTCGCTTTATTCGAAATTGTGGAATGTTTCAATCCGACAGTTAATTTTAAATTACTGCGAAGATTGTAATTTCCATTGGCAGTAGGCTGAAACGATCGTATCCCGTACCCAGAACAATACCTTCGGAATTAATATACCCCAAACTCACATAATAATTACCTTTGTCATTTCCGCCGGAAGCACTCAGATCGTAGTTGTGTGTCAATGCAGTCTGAAACAATACATCTTTTTGATAGTGATTGTCTTTAAATATCAACTGTTTTCCCGAATAAGGATCGGTCATCGTTTCATATCCTTGTCTGTTCAGCAAATCATCGACATAAGACTGTCCCATATTGGAAATCAAATCATCTAAATATTCGGTAGTGAAACGAGAATAGCCATATCCTTCAAGGCTCCATTTTTTATAATTGATATTACCTGTTGAATAAGGATATGCACCGCCTTCCAGGCGTCCGCTGACATTGGCGTCATTGATTCCACGGGAACCGGCTAAACGGGAAGCATACAGATAGTCGCGTGCACCGGAAAACGGATAATGCTGCCGAATCTGCTCAACTCCCAAACGGTAGGAAGCGGAAATAGTGGCTTTACCATCTTTTGAAGAGCCTTGCTTGGTAGTAATAAGAATGATACCATTGGCGGCCTTAGCACCATAAATTGCAGCGGAAGCGGCATCTTTCAGTACTTCCATAGACTCAATATCTTCCTGATTGAGTCCATTCATGTTGCTACGGACAACCCCATCAATGACAAAAAGAGGAGAGTCGTTAGCCGGATCGGTTGACCCGCCACGGATCAGCACTACCGGCTGTGCACCGGGCTGTCCGGTAGTCTGTCGAATATCCAGTCCAGCAACCTTTCCCTGTAGATTGTTCAAAGGAGATGCAGAGACAGAAGACATTAACTCCGCTTTCTTCACAGATACAACTCCTGAAGTAACGGTTGCCTTAGATTGAGTTCCATAACCGATGGCTACGACCTCGTCAAGTAGAACCGATTCATCTTCCAAAGTAATTTCATAAAATGTATTATTGGTTACTTTCAGATCCTTGGTTTTCATTCCAATAAAGGAGATTTGTAACAAAGATTTATGTGGAACCTTCAATTTAAATTTTCCATCGACATCGGTAGTTGTACCTATTTGTGTGTTCTTTACAATAACTGTAGCACCTATGACCGGTTCTCCGGATGTGTCCTTAACAACACCACTAATCTCAAAATTGCCACTTTGTTGAGCATGAACGGGTGCTAATGTCCCAATAAATGTCAATAAAACAACAATGAGACACTTAATTCGAGTAATTTTTCTCATCTTTGTATGCTTTTAATATAAAATTTAAGGCGTAGGGCGAAGGGGGTATATTCCGTCCAAAGTCTATTTCCCCTTCCCTACTTTTATTTTTTAATTCAAGAAACCTATTTTTTCAAGATCTCTTTTGAGCGAAGAATATTCATCATCGCCAAATGGTGTGACGGGCAGACGACACCGGCCGCAATCAACACCTATTAAATTCATTATTGCTTTTCCTCCACGTACACCTCCTCCGTATTTAATTATTATTTTTACTATTTCAATCGACTTCTGCTGCATCCGGCGAGCAGTACAGATATCACCTTTCTTGAACGCATCAAAAAGATTCTGATATACAGCAGGTAAATAATTGTAGGTACTACCAACACCGGCAACGGCTCCTAAAGCCAATCCGGCAATCAGAATTTCATCGTATCCATGCAGCACTTCGAATTCTCCATTATTGAGTTCCAAACATTCACCCATCTCCATCAGGTTATTGTGTGTGAATTTTGTTCCAACCAGATTAGGCATCGTTTTCTTTCCCTCTATAAGAAAAGAGGGAACCGAAAGAGATACTCCCGTCATAGACGGCATATTATAATAATAGAAAGGAAGATCGGGAGCACTTTGAGCAATTGGAGTAAAAAAGTCCACCAGATCCTTTACCGAAGAGGGTTTAAAAAAACAGGGAGCCATAGCGGCAAAAGCATCAGCTTCCACCTCTTGTGCATGCCGAGCCAGCTCCATAGCTTCCAATTGGCAGTTACTACCCACATGCGCAATCACCTTGAAGCGTTTCCGGGCAGACTTTATCCACTGAGCAAGAATAGCTTTACGCTCACCCGTAGTCAGTGAATGAGATTCTCCTGTGGTTCCACAAACAAATACACCTGCCATTCCTGATTCAGCCATCAGGTCGGCGTATTTGTCTATAACAGAAAGATTGATATCTCCCCGCGCATCCATAGGAGTAAAAGTGGCGGCAACCATTCCTTCCAAACGTTGATAATGTTTCATTTTATTATTTAATTAGATATTAATAAGAATAAGGAATCTCTGATTGGAAACCCATTTCTCAGTGTCGATAACAAAGGTATAAAATGGCTGCGCAGCTACAATAAATGGTTATTTACCCGGTTACCTGCAATAAAAGAACGGCCATCCTCCAGATATTCCCCAAGGGAATGCTAAAATTCTGTTTGACTTCTTGCAATCCCCCCGATTATTCGTTAACGATTCTACGTTTCATAAAAATCTTGTATACGGCAAAATGTTTCTCAAGCGCCTTTCTATAACCGGCCTCATCATGTTTTTCCAAAAAGCCGAGAAGGTCAGCGTGAGTTACCAATTCTCCCCGCTCTTTTATCTCTATATTAATAGGTTCGAGCAACTCTTTGAATTTGTCTTTCACAAAAACCATCACGGGATGGATGATCTCCTGAAATTCACGGATAGTGGCATTACCGGTTATCTCATAAAGTTTAGCATGAAAAGTAAATTCACTGATAGGGGCATATTCATTGTTCTCAAAAGCGATTCCCAACCGGACAATCTCCTTCAGTTCAACAATATCTTCCGGAGTTATATTCTGGAAAAGATCACTGCAAATTCCCAATTCCAAAGCAATCCTGAAACCTAAAAGATCAAACAGGGAATGCTCACTCAGAATGCGAGGATCGACAACCCGCTTCATGCCTCCAAGGATAGAAGGTTCGGTCAGAATCATTCCCCGCCTGGTACGTGTCTCGATCATCCCTACCATTTTCAATCGGCTGAGGGCCTCCCTCAGCACACTACGTGCCACACCCAAAGCAGCGGCCAGTTCCATCTCATTGGGAATGGCATCTCCTGCCCGCAGATCTTTGGTTCTAAAATAAGTAAGTAGGTTATCTTCGACCTGATCGACCAAAGTTATCGCCTGACCATGTAGTTTTAATGTATCCATAGTATAACAATTCAGTTTAGTTAAAATAAGATTAATCTTATTTGTCTGACAAATAAAAGAAGTTTTTAGGAGAAAAACTAGCATCTTAAGAACTGAAGCGTCCCATTTAGCAAACATTAACAAAGACAAGCCTATATACTATATTATAAAGGCCATTTATAGTCATAAAAGCACAAATTGGGAATATAAACACATAAATCACAAAAAAAAGTTTGTTTTTATTTGCGTTTAAGATAAAAGCATTAATTTTGCCTCAGATTTAAAACAAAAGAAAATAGATCTGATGAACGTATTCACTTTTACATATTACTTCTTTTTTTACTTTTACTTTAGCCGGAAAGTAGAGCGGGAGTTTGTATGTATCAAGTGACAGTGATGCTTAAGAACTGAAATTAAGAGAAACTAATAATATGAATCCCGCTCCGACATGGACGCGGGATTTTTTAGTATACCATATACTCAATAGGAATGAAAAGAATAGCAATTCAAGGAACATTAGGTTCGTATCACGACATTGCCGCACACAAGTACTTCGAAGGAGAAGAAATAGAGTTAATCTGTTGCGCCAACTTTGAAGACGTGTTCGGTGCCATCCGGAAAGACAGTCAGACCATAGGAATGCTGGCAATAGAAAACACGATTGCAGGCAGCTTGCTGCACAACAACGAACTCCTGCGCCAAAGCGGCACACAGATTGTAGGCGAATACAAATTGCGCATCTCGCATAGCTTTGTTTGCCTGCCCGACGAGGATTGGGACGACATCACGGAAGTAAACTCCCACCCATCGCCCTGATGCAATGCCGGGAGTTCCTGAACCAACACCCACGTATCAAAGTGGTAGAAGCCGAAGATACGGCTTTGAGTGCCGAAATCATCAAACGGGAAAACCTGAGAGGACATGCCGCCATTTGTTCCAAAGCCGCCGCCGAACGCTACGGCATGAAGGTGTTGCAGGAAGGTATCGAAACCAACAAACACAACTTCACCCGCTTTCTGGTAGTGGCAGACCCCTGGCAAGTGGACGAGATACGAAAGCAAAACACCGTTCTCAACAAGGCAAGCATCGTATTCACTCTCCCCCACTCCGAGGGAAGTCTCTCACAGGTTCTGTCTATTCTATCTTTTTATAATATCAACTTAACAAAAATACAATCGCTCCCTATCATCGGACGCGAATGGGAATATCAGTTCTACGTAGACGTAGCTTTCGACGATGTGCTGAAGTATAAACAATCGATCGTGGCTATCACTCCACTGACGAAAGAACTTAAAATATTGGGAGAATATGAAGAAGGAAAATCAACTATCTATAATGTAGCACCAGCCGACAGACTGGCCGGTGTAAGCGAATACTACTTTCTCTAAGAAAGCTGAAAGAAGTGGCACGGATGAACGCCGAAGGCAAAGATGTAATCAGCCTGGGCATCGGAAGCCCGACATGCCTCCTTCGGAACAGACCATCGAAACGCTATGTAATAATGCCCACGATCCGAACGGACACGGTTATCAACCGTATGTGGGTATACCGGAACTTCGCAAGGGTTTTGCCGACTGGTATAAACGCTGGTATGGAGTGGAACTGAATCCGAATACAGAAATACAGCCGCTTATCGGCTCCAAGGAAGGTATCCTGCACGTTACGCTCGCTTTCGTCAATCCGGGCGAACAGGTGTTGGTTCCCAATCCCGGCTATCCCACCTATACTTCGTTGAGCAGGATACTGGGTGCCGAGGTGGTGAACTATAACCTGAAAGAGGAGAACGGCTGGATGCCCGACTTCGACGAGCTGGAGAAGATGGATCTGAGCCGCGTAAAACTGATGTGGACCAATTACCCCAATATGCCTACAGGAGCGAACGCTACTCCGGAACTGTACCGAAAACTGGTGGAGTTTGCACGCCGCAAGGACATTGTCATTGTGAACGACAACCCGTACAGCTTTATTCTGAACGATACACCCTATCAGTATTCTCAGTGTTCCGGGCGCGAAAGAGTGCTGTATAGAATTCAACTCCATGAGTAAGAGTCACAACATGCCGGGCTGGCGTATCGGTATGCTCGCTTCGAATGCAGAGTTCGTACAATGGATTTTGAAAGTGAAGAGCAACATAGACAGCGGTATGTTCCGTGCCATGCAACTTGCCGCAGCCAAAGCACTTGGAAGCGGCTCGACCTGGTACGAAGGCAACAATGTAAACTATCGGAACCGTCGTCACCTGGCCGGCGAGATTATGAAAACGCTGGGATGTACGTACGACGAGAAGCAGGTGGGCATGTTCCTCTGGGGAAAGATACCCGCAAGTTGCGCCGATGTAGAGGAACTGACAGAGAAAGTACTGCACGAAGCACACGTCTTCATCACTCCGGGATTCATCTTCGGAAGCAACGGAGCGAGATACATCCGCATCTCTCTCTGCTGCAAGGACGACAAACTGGCGGAAGCGTTGAAACGCATCAAAGAAACGAATCAAATCAATAATGAAATAACAAATAAAAAACGCTTAATAAATTCAAGATTTTCGATAATGGAATTATAGTAAAAATCAATCGAATTTATTTAGCCGGGTAGGTGGAAGATAAACGCCCGATGAAATATTTATACAACCGAATATAATTAAACAAATAAAGAATATGGCCGAAACAATCTTGAAGAAGCATTGCCGGTCCAATGAGACAACATGGACACCCAACTGGCAGCCAAAGGAGTAAAAATCTTCCGTGCGGGCATCTGGAAACCGCGCACCAAGCCGGGCGGTTTCGAAGGAATCGGTGTGGATGGACTGGCCTGGCTGAAAGAGGTGAAGAAAGAAACAGGCATGTATGTATCCACCGAAGTGGCCACAGCCAAGCATGTGTACGAATGCCTGAAAGCCGGAATAGATATACTCTGGGTGGGTGCCCGCACTACCGCCAATCCTTTTGCCGTACAGGAAATAGCAGATGCCCTGAAAGGCGTGGATATCCGGTCTTGGTTAAGAACCCCGTAAACCCGGACCTGGAATTATGGATCGGCGCTTTGGAGCGCATCAATAATGCCGGATTGAAACGTCTGGGAGCCATCCACCGCGGATTCAGTAGCTACGACAAGAAGCTCTACCGCAACCTGCCGCAATGGCATATTCCCATCGAACTGCGTCGCCGTATTCCGAACCTGCCCATCATCTGCGACCCCAGTCATATCGGCGGAAAACGCGAGTTGGTTGCCCCGCTTTGCCAGCAGGCTATGGACCTGGGCTTCAATGGTCTGATTGTGGAAAGCCACTGCAACCCGGACTGCGCGTGGAGCGATGCCGCCCAACAGGTTACGCCGGATGTATTGGACTACATTCTCAACCTGCTCGTTATTCGCAAGGAGACACAAAGCACCGAAAACCTCAGCGAATTGCGTAAGCAGATTGACGAATGCGACAATAACCTTATCCAGGAACTGGCCAAAAGGATGCGTATAGCCCGTGAAATCGGCACCTACAAGAAGGAACATGATATGACGATTCTGCAAACGGGACGCTATAACGAGATTCTCGAAAAACGCGGCTCGCAGGGTTCGCTCTGCGGCATGGATTCCGAGTTTATCAAGAAAGTGTTTGAAGCGATACACGAGGAGAGTGTGAGACAACAAATGGAAATAATCAATAAGTGATAATTTCGTAGATTGAGGGTAGAAGCAAATAGTAAGTGGATTGTAGTTTTGACATACCTTCGGTTTTTATAACAGTCAGAAAATTATGCGAATATTAATACTCGGAGCCGGCAAAATGGGCTCCTTCTTCACAGATATTTTAAGTTTTCAGCACGAGACGGCCGTGTTCGACGTCAATCCGCACCAACTGCGTTTCGTCTATAACACCTACCGCTTCACCACGCTGGAAGAAATCAAGGAATTCGAACCGGAACTGGTAATCAATGCCGCTACGGTGAAATACACCCTGGAAGCTTTCCGCCAAGTGCTGCCTGTGCTTCCCAAAGACTGCATTATCAGCGACATCGCTTCGGTAAAGACCGGATTGAAAAAATTCTACGAAGAAAGCGGCTTCCGTTATGTGTCGACACATCCTATGTTCGGCCCTACTTTTGCCAGTCTGAGCAATCTGAGCAGCGAAAGCGCCATCATCATCAGTGAGAGTGACCATTTGGGGAAAGTATCTTCTTTAAAGACTTATACAATAGCCTGAACCTGAACATCTTCGAATATACTTTCGACGAGCATGATGAAACGGTGGCCTACTCCTTGTCCATTCCGTTTGTTTCGACTTTCGTGTTTGCAGCAGTCATGAAGCATCAGGAAGCTCCGGGAACTACATTCAGAAACACATGGCCATTGCCAAAGGCCTGTTGAGCGAAGATGACTACTTATTGCAGGAAATCCTGTTCAATCCGCGCACACCGTCACAAGTGGAGAATATCCGCACAGAGCTGAAACAACTGCTTGAGATCATCACCAACAAAGATGCGGAGGGAATGAAAAAGTACCTGACGAAGATACGAGAGAAAATTAAATGATAATCTTTATCATAAGTATGAGGGGATGTCATCATTCATCACAGACATCCCCCTCCTTTCTTTTCTAATTCGCGGGATAAGCAAAATGTCAAAATGATAATAAGAAGCGCCCAGTTTTCATTCTTTAGCCCCAAGGGAAAGGCAAGAAGGAAAAAACGGCTCTAATTCATTTTTCCTCCGATCCGATTGATCGCATTTATCGATATAAGAAGCATATTGAGCAGTAAAGGGTTCTTTCTGTATCATATCATCCACCCGGAAGCAACGGGAGTATCTTTCTGGCAGAAAAGAAAGCTCCGTATCAGCCAAGCAACCGGAAAGAAATACGGAGAAAAATCCGTCCTTAAACAGAACAATATATGTAATCATGGAAAACATATAGAGATATTTGAAAAAGAAGTAATCATTTTCGGGAAATGCTTACGTCTTTCGGGGAGAATGCTTACGTCTTTTCCCAAAAACACAAGCTCTTTTTACCCTGAACACAAGCTCTTTCTACCCCAAAGCCCGGCTCTCCGACCCAAAAAGGCCGCCATTTTGCACTTTCTTCCTCCGGTTGGCAAGAAAAAGATCGGGCACTCGTCAGACTAACCCCCTATTTAGTAACTTTTTAATGCGAAACAGCGCGTACAGAGATCATTAAGTAAGCGGCAGATATATCGGCAGGTCCTGTCGAATCCACTGAAAAGTCATTTGATTATCCAAGAAATATCACGTACATTTGCATCCGCAAGGAGATAAAACAATGATAGATCAGGCAACCATAGACCGTATACTCGATGCCGCACAAATCGTAGAAGTGGTTTCGGACTTCGTCACGCTGCGCAAACGCGGTGTGAACTACGTGGGACTTTGCCCTTTCCATAACGAGAAAACTCCCTCGTTCAGCGTGTCTCCCTCCAAGGGACTTTGCAAGTGTTTCAGTTGCGGCAAGGGCGGCAACGCGGTGCACTTCATCATGGAACACGAACAGATGTCCTATCCCGAGGCACTCCGCTACCTGGCCAAGAAGTATAACATAGAAATCAAGGAACGGGAGCTGACCAATGAAGAGAAACAGGCGCAGAGCAACCGCGAAAGTATGTTCATTGTCAACAACTTCGCCCGCGACTACTTTCAGAATATCCTGAATAACCATGTAGACGGACGCAGCATCGGTCTGGCTTATTTCCGCCAACGGGGTTTCCGTGACGATATTATTGATAAGTTCCAGTTGGGTTTCAGCACCGAGGGGCGCGATGCACTGGCACAGGAGGCATTGCGCAAAGGGTTCAAACAAGAGTTCCTGGTAAAGACCGGACTCTGTTATGAAACGGACGACCATAAGTTGCGCGACCGCTTTTGGGGACGTGTCATGTTTCCCGTTCACACGCTTTCGGGCAAAGTGGTTGCCTTCGGCGGACGTGTGCTCAGCACGGAGAACAAGAAACTTGCCAAGTACGTCAACTCTCCCGAATCGGAAATCTATCATAAAAGCAACGAACTATACGGCATCTACTTTGCCAAGCAGGCCATCGTAAAGCAGGACCGCTGCTTCCTTGTGGAAGGATATACGGACGTTATATCGATGCACCAGTCGGGAGTAGAGAATGTGGTGGCCTCGTCCGGTACTTCTCTTACACCGGGGCAGATCCGGTTGATCCACCGTTTCACCAACAACATCACGGTGCTTTATGACGGTGATATGGCGGGCATCAAAGCTTCTATCCGGCGGGATCGACATGCTGCTCGAAGAGGGAATGAATATCAAAGTATGCCTGCTTCCGGACGGAGACGACCCGGACTCTTTTGCACGGAAGCACAACGCTACGGAGTTTCAGAACTTCATACAGGAACACGAGACGGACTTTATACGCTTCAAGGCACAACTGCTGATGGAGGATGCCGGCAAGGCCCCGATGAAACGTGCCGAGCTGATCAACGACATCGTGCGCAGCATTGCGGTGATTCCCGAAGCCATCGTCCGGGATGTGTACATCAAGGAGTGCGGGCAGTTGTTGCGGATAGAAGATAAGTTACTGGTATCCGAAGTGGCCAAGCGCAGGGAACTTCAGGCCGAGAAGGGGAATAAACCCATAGCCTCCAATAATGCCCCGACGCCGCAACCGGGCGAAATGCCTCCTCCTTTCCCTCCCGAAGAAATGGAGGCAGACACCTACCAATCGTTCATCCCGCAGGAAGGTAAAGAGGGACAAGAGTTTTATAAATACGAGCGCCTGATTATTCAGATGATTGTGCGCTATGGAGAGAAGGTGATGTGTAACTTAACGGATGAAGAAGGCAACGAAGTCCCGGTCACCGTTGTCGAGTATGTCATCAATGACCTGAAGGAGGACGAACTGGCTTTCCATAATCCCCTCCACCGCCGTATCCTCTCGGAGGCCTCCGAACATATCCACGATCAGGAGTTCGCTTCCGAACGCTTCTTCGTGGCGCACCCCGATCCGAAAATCAGTACGATAGCCACCGAACTGGCGAGTGACCGGTATCAACTGAGCAAGTATCACTCCAAAACACAGAAGTTGGTGACGGATGAGGAACGGCTGTACGAGATGGTCCCGATGCTGATGATTAACTTCAAGAACGCCATTGTCGCAGAAGAGCTGAAGCACATCATGTATGCCCTGCAAGATCCTTCGATTGCGAATGACAACGCCCAGTGCGACGCTGTCATGCAACGGTACAAGGAGATGAAGGAGATACAGAATCTGATGGCCAAACGACTAGGCGACCGGGTGGTGCTGCGCTGACCATCCGATTCCGCTCTTTCATAATTTCCCGTCCTTAATCTTTCGTTTCGCTCCCCCACCAGTCTGCATTAGGCTTGAAATCTTTGCCTAACTGCTTCTTGCGGGTAGCTTCCAAGGTTTTCATCATTCTTTCGCGAGTCTTTTTTCTTATAGAGAGCCTCCGCTGCCGGATTGTATTGAGGATCGGGTTCAGGATATCTGGCCCCTACCTCAGTCAGCCATACAGACAGCTTCTTACTCAAGAACTCCACCTTTTCGGGATATTGCACATTCAGCGGTTCCGACTCGGTTTCGTCTATCCGCAGATTATAAAGTTCATCCCTGCCATCTTCGTAATAATGAATCAGCTTCCAGTCGCCTTGCCGTATGATGGAAGAAGGTTCGCCACCCTGATTGCCATAATGAGGATAATGCCAGTATAAAGCACGCTCGGGGATGCTCTTGCCCTGTAACAGAGGAAGCAGGCTTACACCGTCCTGATGTTGGCCGGGCATTAATGGGATGCCTGCCATATCGAGAAAAGTAGGATACAAATCGGCACCGGTGACAGGCACCACGCACGAATCTCCCTTTAAAGTATTACCCGGAAAATCGATAAATAACGGTACGCGTATTCCACCTTCCCACTGCCGCCCTTTTCCGCCGCGAAGAGGGTAGTTAGAGGTAGCGTATGCATCACCCGAAGACACTCCGCCATTATCACTGGTGAACACAATAATCGTATTTTCATCCAAACCCAACTCATGCAGTTTGGCAAGCACCACTCCCACGGCATCGTCCATCTGCTGTATCAGTCCGGCATATATGGGATTATCCTGCTGCAAACGTACAGGCAATGTACGATCTACTTCGAACCCCACCGGAGCGATCCCCATCGAATCCGCTTTATTCCGAAATGCCTCCACTTGGCTGCAGTGGTCTCAATCGGCGCATGCACGGCATAGAAAGAGAGAAAAGCAAAGAAAGGCTGCTTTTTATTCCGGCGGGTATGGGTTTCGATAAACGACGCTGTCTCGTGTGCCAGACGCATGGATAAATTCTCACCATCCGATCCTTCTTTCATTTTCGGATTGCCATAGGGAGCAAAATAGCCGCCGGGATAAGGACCTCCCGCTTCATGCCCGCCTATATTGATATCGAAACCATGATCTTCGGGATAAGAACCCTCACCTCCCAAATGCCATTTGCCGGCCATAAACGTTTTATAACCGTGGGCTTTCAATGCTTCGGGCAGAGTAATATCTTCTTTGGGCAATTGCCATACGTATTGGGCCGGAAGAAGCTTGGAATGTCTTCCCATCTTGCGCCACTCTTCTCCACTTCCTTCACCAATCCAATTGGTTATTCCGTGGCGGGCGGTAAACTTGCCTGTCATAATGCTGGCACGGGAAGGACTGGACACCTGACAGGCTGCATATCCTTGGGTAAACCTCACGCCATTACGGGCGATTCCATCGATATTGGGCGATTCATAATAACGGCTGCCCGTACATGCCAGATCTCTCCAGCCAAAGTCATCAGCCAGAATAAATAAGATATTGGGCTGCTTGGAGGAACGTGCCTGCTCGGCGGCATTTCCGCCAACAGTCAACGCAGTGGCTAACAATGATAAGGTAACGAATTTCATATCTGTTATATTTTAAGTACAAACGATTATTTATTTTCAAAAGAGTCGGAATCCTTCACAGGAGAAACATAGTGGGGATTATCAACAGGCATTCGGGCACCGACCTCCTTATACCACAAATATAGTTTCTTCCTTAGTCCATCTGCTATCTCAGGGTATATTTGTGACAGGTCTTTCTCTTCGGATTCGTCCTGAATCACATTGTACAACTCGACGTGATGGTCTTCAAAAAACTCAATAAGCTTATAATCCCCCTCACGTATAGCCGCAGAAGGCCGACCACCCAGTCCACCGCTATAATGAGGATAATGCCAGAATAAGGAAGGTCTGGACAGCCGTCCGCCCTGTAAGACGGGTTTCATGGAAACTCCGTCCACGTGTTGTCCGGGCAGTAGAGGCAATCCGCAAAGATCTAGCAAAGTCGGATAATAATCCGTACCGATGATCGGAGTATCCGAAACCTGTCTTCCTTTCAGGTGTCCACTCCCATCGGATGATGGCAGGCACTTTGATGCCTCCTTCGTACAAATATCCTTTCCGGCACGCAAAGGCAGATTGGAGGTCGGGATATTACGAGTAGTATTGCTGGTGGCCATTCCCCCATTATCGGACGTAAACACAACAATGGTGCGTTCATCGAGTCCCGACCGATGCAGGGTGTCTAACAGGCGTCCTATGTTTTCGTCCAGGCTCTCGACCATCGCGGCATAAGCCGGAATGTCCTGCACAAGTTTATGATACGTCTCTCCTTTTTTCACAAAAGATGAATCCGCAGGAACCGCCCGGCTCAGCTTTCTCCGGTATTTGGCTATCTTTTCCGCTTTTGCCTGTAAGGGCAGATGAACCGTATAATAGGACAGATAGACAAAGAACGGCTTTTCCTTAGGCTCCGAGATATAACGGATCACTTCATCAGTCAGGCGATCCGTCAGATACTCTCCTTCGGGACCGTCTTTCAGTTGTGGATTACCATAAGGCGAAAAATATCCTTTGGAGGGATGCCCCGTATTATTTCCTCCGATATTAATATCAAACCCATTCTGCTCAGGATAGTATTCGGCAGACTCGGCCAGATGCCACTTGCCCGCCATAAAGGTAGAATACCCGTTCTGCCTGAAGGCCTCGGCCATCGTTATTTCGTCTTTCGACAGATGGAGATTGAACGGCAAAGAAGCCAACCGCTGATTCTTATGAGGACCGTACGCCCGGTCTCCGGGAATATAGTCGGTCAGGTTGATCCGGGCAGGGTATTTACCGGTCAACAGAGCAGCCCGGGACGGCGACGAAACCGGACATGCGGCATAGGATTGAGTAAAACAAACTCCTTCTCTTGCCAGCTTGTCGATATGAGGAGTTTCATAGAAACGGCTTCCGGTACAACTCAAATCCTTATATCCCAAATCGTCTGCATAAATGAAGATCACATTGGGATGCGGTTGTTTGTCGGTCTGTGCATCAGAGGTAACAGTGCAAATGCCACATGCGATTGGTAAAATCAGTCTTTTCATGTTTCCATTTTTTTTATAAGACCATTCAAAAGAGGAGCGCTTGACGAACGCTCCTCTCCAAACAATCACTTTACCAGAAACTAATTACCAATTAGGATTCTGCTTCAAATTCGGATTCAGCGAAACTTCGCGCAGCGGCAAAGGGAAAAGATAATCTTTCGAACTATCAAACGTACGGCTTTCGGCATTCTGTACCAATATGAAACCGTTCTTATCCAGAATGACATCTTTACCGGGAACTGTGGACGGATAGAGTTCCGGATCGAACTTGGCACCCAAGATAGCGGCAGGCAACTCCGTTTCTGCCGTTTTCCAACGAATGATATCGTCATAACGGAACGATTCGGCGGCAAGCTCCACTCTGCGCTCACGGCGAATCTCATCACGCATGCTTAACCCGTGTTCTGCTACAAAAAGCATTGGTCAGATCCGGCAGCCGGTTAGGATCTCCCTCGAAACGATTACGGAGTGCATTGACAGAGAGGTTCAAGTCTTCATCGGAAATCCGGTCGTCCAGTTCGAAACTGGCTTCGGCAAAGGTCAGCAATACTTCTGCATAACGAATCAGAATCTCATCAATCCGCGACTTCATGTTAGAGTAAGACTCCTCGTCGCCATACTTCTTAAACATATATCCGGTACGTGTCTGGCTCGTGAGATTAGGCACAAACGGTTTGCCTAAAAACGGATCGCCGGGTTTCCAGATAGTCAATGCCATGCGAGGATCACGATTCTCGAACTCTTTTCCCGCAGGAAGATATTCCACCCGGTAGGCCGACTTCTCAAGAGGAAGTCCGTCTTTGCAAAGAAAAGCATCAGCCAATACCTTCGTCGGACTATGAGACAAGTCGGCTATTGTAGCACGGATACGGGGATTGTACGTATCGGCTTCGGCAGAATAACGAAATGACAGAATATGTTCATTCGAATCTTCGCCCGGAAGCAAAAACAGATTACGGTAATCGGCGTACAGCGAATATTCTTTAGAGTCAATCAGTCGCTTGCTGGCTTCTTTAGCTATTTGAAGATAGCTCTTATACTCTCCGCTACCATGAAACTTATTCCAGGTACCGATATAAAGCGCCACACGGGCAAGCATGGCTTGAGCGGCTCCTTTAGTCAAACGTCCTACATCTGTAGGCAACTTACTTTTCAGTGGAATATGTGTTTCGGCAAACTCCAGGTCTTCTATGATGCCTGCAATCACTTGCTCTTTGGGTACACGCGGTCCCATCAGCTCTTCCGAGTCCATATCGAGTGTACGCAATACGTATGGAACATCTCCAAACCGCTTCACCAGATTGAAATAGAAATATGCCCTGAAAAACGGGCTTCACCTGCATAACGGTTCTTTGTGGCCTCACTCACCTCAGCTTTCTCATAATTCTCCAGAAAATTATTAGCATGTCGTATCTGTTTATAGGCTGTGGTCCATATCCCATCAGTATTGCCTGGAGCGTGTGTTCCGGAACTTACCAGGTTTCCTACATTGGCAAAACCGTCGGCACTCTGATTATCCAGCGTATAAGAACGGTTCATATTCTGGTAAAACACGTTCGCTGCCAATCTTAAATCTTCTTCCGACTTCCAGAAGCTGCCGGGAGACAAATTTGTTTTAGGTTCACGATCCAAGAAATCGTTACAGCTGCAAAGAATTACTACGCTTAACAAAAAAAGATATATATTTTTCATCTTACTCCAAGAATTAAAGTGTCACATTGATTCCAAAAGAAAAGTTTCTCATAATAGGATATACATATCCGTTAATATCAGACAGTTCCGGATCGAAATTATCGTTCAGTTTACTATACTCACAAAGATTATCACCGCTAAAGTAGACTCTCAAACGCTGAATCCCCCATGACTTAGTAAGCTTCGGACTTATCGTATAGCCCAATTGCAGATTCTTCAAACGAACATAAGCGGCATTCTGCAGCCAATGATCCGATATCTGGTAATTATGATTGGCACCGGCGTAATAGCGGGGGAATGCGGCATTGGGATTCTCCGGAGTCCAATAGTCATTATGCATTTTATACGAGAAGTTATTCCAGGTAGCGTAGTACGGGTTCATCACTTCGCTCGACAGATAAAAATTTCTTTTGCCTACCCCCTGCAATAACACTCCCAGATCGAATCCTTTCCATGCGGCAGTCAGATTCAACCCGAATGTATAACGGGGAGTCGTAGTTCCCAGATATTCCAGATCATTGGGAGCCGAAATCTTTCCGTCGCCGTCTTTATCGATGTATTTAATATCTCCCACACCTGTAATGGCCTTATTGAAGGCAGCCGAATTCTTCACCTCTTCTTCAGAAGTAAAATACCCGTCCGTACGGTATCCAAAGATAGACCCCAAGGAATACCCCTGCACTTTCTGATTGACACCGGCCACAAAACCATTGTATTCTACACCATAATCCACCAGCTTATCTTTCTGATCCGACAAATTAAAACGGGCTCCGTAAGAGAAATCCTTAATCTTATCCTGCCATCCGACCGTAACTTCCCAGCCTTTTACTTTAAGTTCTCCGTAGTTTCCTGTGGGCACATCGATACCTATTATACTGGGTATCTCGATGCTGACCAACATATCTTTGTTCTTCTTAATAAAATATTCACCCGTTACAGTCAAACGGTTTCTGAGGAATGCCATGTCGACAGCAATATTTTTCACCTCTACAGTTTCCCAGGTTCTGGACTCTGAAGGCAATTTCGAGATAACCGCCCATTGTCCCAATTCCGACTTAAAAGGATAATATCCATTGATGTTATAGCTGGCAATGTGGTCGTATAGCCCCAATCCATTCTGGTTACCCAATTGTCCCCACGAAGCACGCAATTTCAGATTATCAAAGATGTGCTGATTTTGCATAAACTTCTCTTCTGTGATTCTCCATCCGACAGATGCCGAAGGGAACACTCCCCACCTGTTTTCTTTGAGAAACGGGAAGAAGCATCCGCACGGAAATTCACTTCTACCAGATATTTGGCAGCAAAAGCATAGCTTGCACGCATAAATCCGGAGAGCAACGCCCATTCATTTTCATCAGCGGCATTCGACCATCCGTCGGTATCTCCCAGATTCAGTGCAGGCAGTTCATTGCCGACAATATTGGTACGCTTTCCCTGAAGATCTTCATACAGGTTTTCTTCGGCCGACCATCCGCCGAGGACATTGATATCATGTTTTCCAAATACCCCTTTGTATTCGGCAATCAACTGTCCGGTCAGATATTGTCGATGGGAGTTGTTCTGCGTAACCGAGTTCGGGCTTTTCTGGCCAAAAGCTGTTGAAATCAAACCATCCACTCCATATTTTCCGTAAGCTCTGCGCCATTCTTTCTTCTGTCCATCCAGAATATTGGCGCCTCCTACGGCCCGGAGAGAAAGACCTTTCACCGGTTTATACTCTAAAGTAAATACTCCCTCGATACGTTGATTGCGAGTACGCCCTTCGCCACCTTCCTTCAGAGCCTGTATCGGATTCAATTGCATACGATGCCGCGAATAATTTCCGTTGGGATCATAAACAGGCATATTGGGACCCGCTTGTATAAAAGGTGATATAAGGAATCGACCAGGAACCCTCGGCAGCATGATAAAGATTCACTCCACGTGAATAGCTGATGCGACTGTCCAGTGACAGTTTGTCCTTGATCAACTCGACACTGATATTGGAACGGAGATTAATCCGGTCATAATTGTCCGGCCCATACTCAGAGAACATTCCGTTCTGATCGAGCCAACCGATAGAGAAAAGGTATTTCAAACGATCAGAAGCTTTCGAAATGGTTAAATTATGAGTTTGCTGGAAACTATGGTCCATCATCAGGTCAATCCAGTCCATATCCGAAGTGTATGTCCCTCCTTACCGTTGGGGATGGCAATCGTATTCGGATCTTTAATGGCATCGATTGCCTTTTGAGAAAAAGGAACGGCCAGTCCGGCATTGGTAAACGCGACATTGGATAATAATGCATGATCCAGTCCTGTATTGCTTTCGGGCAGACGTGTAGGAGTATTGAAAGAGAAGTTTCCGGTATACTCTACTTTCACTTTCTCCGAAGTTCCTTTCTTAGTAGTGACAAGCACGACTCCTTCCGCAGCCCTTGCACCATAGATAGCGGCAGAAGCGGCATCCTTCAAAACCGAGATTGTTTCAATATCCTGTGGGTTTACCGTATTGATATCTCCCGGCATTCCATCAATGATCACCAATGCGCCGGCACTGTTCACAGAAGTGTTGCCTCGTATCTTAAAAGAGGCAAACTCTCCGGGCTTGCCTGTACCCGAAGTTACCGTCAATCCGGATACGGTGCCTTGCAGGGCATCGGTCGCGCTGCGTATCGGACGGTTCTCGATGACATCCGCATCGACAGTCTCCACAGCACCTGTCAGATTCACTTTCTTCTGAGTTCCATAACCCACTACAACAACTTCATCCAACAACTCCGCATCTTCTTTTATCTTTATTTTCAACACCTTCCCGGGGATGACTTTTACTTCTTGTGCAGAGTAACCGATATACGAAACCACCAGCACGGCACCGGGATTTACATTCAGGGAGAAATCACCGTTGAAGTCGGTTACGATACCATTGGTAGTTCCCTTCTCCAATATACTGGCGCCAATGACAGGTTCACCGGCCATATCTGTAACATTACCTTTCACCTGGATCTTATTCGCCTGCTGGGCAATTGCAGTTTGATTCTCTCTCTTATCTGATAGAATGATGTGCATGCCTTCCATCTCATAAGCAATCTTGTTTCCAAGCAACTTCTTTAAAACTTCCGAGACCGGTTTCTCCGAAACGCGGATAGAAGTACGTTCTTTCACATCAATGTTATTCGAATACATAAATAAATAATCTGTCTGATGTTCGATCTCATTAAGTATTTCTTCCAAAGGGACATTGGTTTTATGTATCGATACCCTGGCATTTTGAGAATTGACAGTACCTGCGATTGTGCTGAACACACAAAAGAAAAGTAAGAATATAGTGACTCTCATAGTTTTTAATAATTGTTTGATAGACGAATTTTTAGGTACACAAAAATCCGTGCAACGAGTATTTTTCATATCTTTGCTTTATAAATTCGATTAATATTTTTCTTTTTAGGGAAAAGAAGAATGTTTCTCCTTTTAGCTGGCAGGTATTGCAGTACCTGCCGGCTTTTTTATTTCAGGTTAGATTTAATAAGTGTTTTCCATAGGCTGCATGTATGTTTTTAAGGGTTAAACAAATTATTTTATAACGAATGTGTTTTCTTCATCATTCCGCACATATTTAAATTTCACATCTTTCTGCAAAACCCGCAACGCATATTCAATGCCGTCAGACAAGCGGAACTTAACAGTCAGCACCGGGTTATTTATTTTAGCTGCGTCAAACCGGATATGGACTCCATAATACTTTTTGAGCTCTTCCAGTATTTCAGAAAAATGTCTGTTTTTAAAGCAGATCAGTCCCTCACGCCAACGATAAATATCAAAATCAGTGATCTTCTCTACACTCATCTTGCCTCCTTTCAGCACTGCCTTATAAGAGGGTTGCAATATGAACTGGGAGTTAGCTGCCCTGACACGAACACTGCCTTCTATCAGTGCAGTCTCAAACTTCTTTGTACCTGAGTATGCTTCTACATAAAATTTAGTACCCAGTACCTCTACCTGTTCGTCATCCGGAGTATAAACAATAAAAAGGTCTTCCGGTATTCCGTATGACTTCGAAATAAGCCTCCTCCGTCAATCTGCACTTCCCTTTATCATCAAAATGCTGCGAATACTCAATTCTCGTATTCGAGTTAAGCCACACCCGGCTTCCGTCGGGCAAGGTTATATTGGCCATTTGTCCCTTCAAAGTATTTACCACACTTTTTAGTTGCGGGCTTCTCGGACTGATTGTTCCAGAAAAATGCCGTTCCAAAAGCAATCAACAAAACGGCGGCCACCTTCAGGCATTCAAGACTTATCTTCCGAATCAGCTGCCTGCGCTTCATCTGTTTCTCCTCAGACACAACCTGTTCTTTCAATATAATGGTATCGAAAACTTTCGCTCACGCAAATACTCTTTCCAGTTTTCATCCGAAGCTTCAAGATATTGCCGGATTTTATGCTCTTCTTCCGGAGTAGCGTCTCCATTAAAATATCGATATAATATTTCTTTTTCTATTTTCATAAGTCGGTCTTAATTGCATTCATTATAATAACACGCCAACAATTAATCCCCCTAGTAAAAAAGTTCTTTTTATTTTTAATTTCGGGACAGAAAGTCACATAAGAAAGGAAAAGGACAAGATAATCTTTTAAAGCAACACGCAACTCTTTGGTAGCCTTAGAGATATGAAACTCGACTCCCTTCACGGTCATTCCCATAATTTCAGCAATTTCTTTATGGGACTTGTTGTCGTAACGGCTTAAAAGAAAAATTCGGGCGGTAGTAGCAGATAAACGGGAAATAACACGATCGATAATATCCTGCACTTCACTGGCAAACAATGCATTGGGTTCACAGGCATCCAGTGTGGCAATACGATTGGACAACTCCCACTCAGAATGTGAGGCGACACGGTCAGAAACGTCATTAACCAACTGTAAATGGCGCAGATAATTGAGACATTTATTTTTTACGACAGTAAGTACATAGGCAGCCGGATTGATTTCCGGAGTCATATGATCCCGATTCTCCCAATAAGCCATCAGAGACTCCATAACAATATCTTCCGCCACAACTTCGTCACGGGTGTAAGTCCATGCAAATCGGATAAACCGATGTTGATTCTCGGTAAAGAACTTATTAAATGAAGCTAAATCATTGATAGTAGCTGACATAGAATTTTGCTACGAAGTATTACTTACTGCGGCAAAAATAGATAACTATAACTATATAACCAAACTAAAATATAAGTAATTGAAATAAATAGTTATTATTCTGTATAATATCAAAACTCCGAGTTTATCATCTCTGGCGGATCAGGTTCATAAACTCTTCACGGGTCTTAGCCTGATTAAAAGCTCCTGTAAAGTCGGAAGTGGTGGTTATTGAATTCTGCTTTTCCACGCCGCGCATCTGCATGCACATGTGTTTCGCCTCTACCACGACCATCACGCCTAAAGGATTCAACGTTTCCTGAATACACTCCTTTATTTGGAGCGTCATACGTTCCTGTACTTGCAGCCGATGAGAGAAAATATCGACCACACGGGCTATTTTACTTAATCCGGTGATATATCCGTTAGGTATATAAGCTACATGAGCTTTGCCATAGAAAGGCAACATGTGGTGTTCGCAAAGTGAGAAGAAATCTATATCCTTCACAATCACCATCTGACTGTACTCTTCCTGAAACTTGGCAGAACGAAGAACTTCATGCGGGTCCATGTGGTAGCCTTTGGTCAAGGTCAACATGGCTTTAGCTACACGTTCGGGAGTTTTTAATAATCCTTCCCGTTCAGCATCTTCGCCCAACAAAGTAATTATACTGCGATAGTGATTCTTTAAATCTTCCAAAGCCGGAGAAATGATTTCTTCTTTTTCTAACATGATTACAGAGGAATATTAATTTGATCTTTAACAATAGAGACTTCTTTAAACACACCGGTTGCTTTCAGCTTACGCATCATGGCATCAGCTTCTTCGATGCTGCGAAAATCACCGACTCTACACAACCACCGGGGAGGATTGAAAGAAGTATAAACCGAAAGTTCGGGAAAGTACTCCTTGACACGGGTACCTACCTGATGGGCTTCATTCTTGGCCTGGCGGGTGTTATTACCGGCATAAGCCTGCACCCGATAACCGGACGACTTTATAACAGTCTGCTCTCCTGTGCCGGTGCGGGCAGTTCCCAGCAAAGCTTCGATGCGGGAATCCTGATGAATAGTTACTTTCCCTGCCCCGGTACATTACGTTCCAGACTTTTCACGATATTGCTTTGAGCCCGGACAACCGCAGCACAAACAAACAAGAACAAAAGTAAACCCAGTTTCTTCATAAATTTATAATATTGAGAATTGGGGTATTAAAACCGGCAAATTACTATTCTCCGGCTTTTAACCCCCAATTTTAATTAATTAAAAGCGTCGATGATACCCTTGAAGTCAGCAACCTTCAAAGCAGCACCACCAATCAGGCCACCGTCTACATCAGGATTTGCAAACAGTTCCTTTGCATTGGAAGGCTTGCAGCTACCACCATAAAGGATAGAACAGTTGTCAGCGATTTCTTTTCCGTATTTCTCAGCAACAGCCGAACGGATGAACGCATGGATTTCCTGTGCCTGTGCCGGAGTAGCTGTCTTGCCCGTACCGATGGCCCAAACCGGTTCGTAAGCCAGGACGATCTTGGAGAAATCTTCGGCCGAAAGATCGAATACAGATGCCAACTGAGCAGCAACAACCTCATTCTGCTTGTTAGCCTCGCGTTCTTCCAGAACCTCACCGATACAGAAAATCGGAGTCAGACCGTTGGCCAAAGCCAATTTTACTTTTTCTTCCAGGATCTCCACTGTTTCACCATAGTAAGCACGACGTTCCGAGTGACCGAGGATTACGTACTTGGCACCGGTAGAAGCTACCATAGCGGCTGATACCTCACCTGTATATGCACCAGATTCCTTATCTGCACAGTTTTCTGCACCTACACCGATTTTGGCAGCATCTACCAGCGGAGTAACAGATGCCAGGTGAATAAACGGAGTACAGATAATGACATCACAATTAGGCTTTTCGTTAGCCAGCGCTTCATTCAGTTCTTTTGCAAGAGCAATACCCTCCTGAAGGGTTTTGTTCATTTTCCAGTTTCCTGCAACAATGTTCTTTCTCTCATTTTGTTTTTTATTTTTGTTTTTGTTTTCAACGTAATATCATCCATCAGGCAGAAAGGGTATTCCGCACCTGTTTTATCTTTCCATTGTTCTATCTGATCATCCAACGAAGAAGTCAGGCAGTAAAAGCCATATCCGTGTTCCACCGCATAGTCGTAAATCTCATTGATCAGGTCGATATTACTGTCATCGGCCTCTTCTATGCGATGAGCCACCAATAAGAACGTATAGTTTTTATCAGACAATACCTCCTCTGTAATATCTTCACCCGTTTCAAGATTGGTCATCGAGAAATCGTGGATAGAAGGTTCATAGCCCTTTTCTTTTACAATGGTCCGTGCTTCAATGAATTTCCAGGTACTATCCGGATAATTCTCCAAAGAAAATTCTTTCTTCTCGCCATTTTTTTCCAGTACAAACACACGAATACACCGTAGGTTTGCTCCTTCCGGAACATCCATACCTTCCGGAATGTTTTTTCCTATTTTATAAGGACGGAAATCTAATATCGGCAAGTTTCCCAAACAATAAAATGAAAGTGCAAACACATATAGAAAAGTATATAGAGATACGAGCCATTCCATTTTGGCACTGATAAAGCGAATCATCTGATGCTTCCACCTAAAAACGGAAATTGCAGCTATCAACAAAATAATGTTCTTCCAGAACGTTTGCCAGTTGGTCAAGACCCATGCATCACCAAAACAGCCGCAGTCAGACACCGGATTAGCTAAAGCCAGATACAGGGTCAGCGGTGTCATAAAAATCATCAGCAACAAAGCCAACCATGTAGCAGTCGTTTTCCGGATGCCAAAAAACAAAAAGATACCTACCGAAAATTCAATGGCTGATAAAACAATACCTGCCAGCAATGGAAAAAAAGCCGGGAACCATGTCCCCATACCGAAAGCATCAAGGTAGTCTTGTATTTTATACTCCGAACCCAATGGATCGACCGCCTTCGCAAATCCTGAAAAGATAAACACCGTTGCCAAAAAAAGCGGCACAGGTTAGTCCATGTTAATCATGTCCATATAGTTGGCATCAATACCTTCCGAGACCATGTCTGGCCGGACAGACTTTCAATTTGCTTTGTACGGTATATCTTCATCAATATCAAGTCGGTATATGAGCTGATGCGCATACTGTGCCAAGCCTCATCGTAATCGTGATTCTTGGCAAGCATCAATTCCAGCGACTCTTTCGCATATTTATCATACAGGACCATTGCCTCTTCGTTCGTCATATCCGCAGATTCGGCATATCCCAACTCCAGTTGTATCAAACCGATAATACCGTAGTTGACAATCGCAATGAACTCCGAACGGATACCTTCGTCCACCAAAGTCACGCCTTTAGTCTCAATGCTCCGAATACGATTGGCCTTAATGAATATCTGGTCGGTCACGGAAGCAGGACGAAGAATGCGCCATGCAGGACCGTAATCATGAAGTTTCTTAGAGAATAGGTCACGGCACAAAGCGATGACATGCTCAAATTGTTGCTTGGTATCTTTCATATCCTTACAAATAGGCTGCAAAGGTAACAATAATTAAAGAGAAAAGAAAAGAGGGCACTCTAAATTATATTAAAGTGCCCTCTCCTATAGAGATTGTTTACGTTTAGAGAGTATTTCCGTTTTATGAGCAACGCAATACCTGTCCCGGGCGAATCGTTCTCCGGTAATGTAATACGGTTCAGCTTACAAAGCTTGTCGATGCTTGTACCCTGACGGGATGCAATCTTGGATAAGGTATCGCCTTTCTTCACTTTGTAATATCTGATTTCACCGTCCGATGCTATATTAGTATCGTGAGAACCCTGTTACCGGTAACCTCTTGTTTTTCTGAACGTATAAGAATCTGCAACAATGTCCTGCTTTTCAAAATCGAACATCAATGCAGGGGATTAATGGAATTCCCAGGAAACCCTGTCGAACGACCGGTGTTTCCACCCAAAGCGATCGGCTCCCCGGCTTTCACTAACTGATTTTCCTCTACCAACTGTTTAGATAAGTGGCCATATACAGTTTCCAGACCATTGTCATGACGAATAACGACATATTTACCATATCCTCTACGCTCGTATTTCACAATACGTACCTTTCCGTCAAAAGCTGCGACAATGGTATCGCCAATATTCACTTTGATATCAAGTCCGTTGTGCATTCTTCTCCAACGGGGACCGAAAGGAGATGTAATACGGGTACTCGGAGTAGGCATATGGAAGCCGGTCAGATCGATCGTATAAGAATCGGGAATAATAGCATCCTTTCCGTAAGCATGTACGTACTGGTTGTTCCAATTAGGATATAGACTCAACGCAGGATATTCAGATTGTTCTGCACGGATCTGTTTCTGCAATGCTAATGAATCTACACTTTTTAATTTTCTGTCAATCGGTGCCTGACGGGCAATCAAATCCTGAGAAAAAGAATTCAGGCTGACCATAGCCGCAGCGGCAATCATTACTGTTTTAATGCAATTGAAATTCATTCGTCTTGTTAATTCAATTCAATCAATATTCGTCATTCGCATACAGGTAATCAAAAGTAGCCTGCTTGTAATCGAATATTTCTTCCGGTTTAAAGAATCTGTTTAATTCGACAGCTGCGGTTTCAGGCGAATCAGAGGTATGAACAATGTTTTCTTGAAAACTCATACTGTAATCTCCGCGAATGGTCCCCCGGCGCTGCCAGACGTCCGTTGGTTGGTCCCGCCAATGCACGAACGGCTTGAATAGCATCCACACCTTCAAAACAACAAACGATAACGGGAGCCGTCATCATGGAATCTTTCACTCGCTGAAAGAATGGTTTCGAACTAAGGTGTGAATAATGCTCACTTAACACTTCATCAGTCAACTGCACCATCTTCATTCCTGCCAAACGCAATCCTTTACGCTCAAAACGACGAGTGATCTCGCCAACCAGCCCCCGCTGAAGGGTACAAGGTTTCAGAATGACTAATGTTTTTTCCATCATAACGTACAGTTTCAAAAGGTTAAAGTGCTCATTTATTTAAAAATTCCCCCAAAGATAGCATTTCCAGACGAAACAGAAGGCATGTTCTTAACTATTTTTTATAAGAGTAAGGCATGGAATTAAAGAAATATTTCTCCAAACAACCGTAAATAAAGGGAATAAGAGAAAATATGTTATGCAACATGTTTATGTAAAAAAGCTACATGTTTAACCGTTTTTCAACTAATAGCAGCCCAGTTAACATTCGTCTTGCGCAATGCTCTCAACTGTTGCCACAAAATCGCATTCTCCGGTAATACTCCGCCAGGATCGGCATCTGTTATTTCTTCAGCAATAGTGCGCACATATTGCAAAAGCTGTCCGTCACGGGCTATGTCCGCGATCTTCAGGTCGAAAGCAATGCCACTTTGTTGCGTACCCTCCAAGTCCCCGGGACCGCGTAGTTTAAGATCTGCCTCGGCTATTTCAAATCCGTCATTGGTGCGCACCATAATTTCAAGCCGCTTCCGAGTCTCTTCGGTAAGTTTATACGTAGTAACTAAAATACAATAAGACTGATCAGCTCCACGCCCCACTCGCCCACGTAGCTGATGTAACTGGGATAGTCCGAAACGTTCGGCATTCTCGATAATCATCACCGAAGCATTGGGCACATTCACACCGACTTCAATTACTGTGGTGGCTACCATGATCTGCGCATCACCCGAAATAAAAAGTTGCATCTGTGCATCCTTCTCAGCAGGCTTCATCTTGCCATGCACTTTGCAGACCTTACAGTCGGGGAACTCTTCACAGATATGCAGATATCCTTCTTCAAGATTCTTTAGATCAATCTTTTCACTCTCTTTAATCAGTGGATAAACAATATAAACCTGGCGGCCTTCCTCTATATCTGTTTCCGTACCGAACGATACAAACTTTCTACGGTTATCAAACTGGTGAATCGTAGCAATCGGCTTACGGCCGGGAGGTAATTCGTCTATAACCGAAACATCCAGATCACCATAAAGTGTCATAGCCAATGTACGTGGGATCGGAGTAGCAGTCATAACCAACACATGAGGTGGCTGAACACTTTTACTCCACAGGCGGGCACGTTGTGCCACTCCAAAGCGGTGTTGTTCGTCGATGACAGCCAATCCCAGCGAAGCAAAATTTACAGTATCTTCAATCACGGCATGGGTACCTATCAAGATGTGTACATCTCCGGTCAGGGAGTCCCGCAAGAATAGCTTCCCGTTTCTTGCCTTTTACCGAGCCTGTCAGCAACTCCACCCTTACATCCATCCCAAACAACAGTTCTCTGATGGTATCGTAATGTTGGTTAGCCAAAATTTCGGTAGGTGCCATCATGCAAGCCTGAAATCCATTATCCAGTGCCATCAACATGCTCATCAATGCCACCAATGTTTTATTTGCTTTCCACACCCTACGTCTTGTCTGATCTCCCTTAAAACTCTCTTTTGAGCGCCTGTCAATTCGAAAGGGAGATTCTTTGAATAGAACGTATTAAAAATCTCTCCTACCGTTTCAAAAACATAGCCGCGATATTTGCGTTGCCGGTCTTTGGCATACCGCAGAATATTGAGTTGTACGTAGAAGAGTTCTTCAAACTTAAGACGATATTGTTTTCGCAACAATTCCGATTAGAAGGAAAATGAATATTCCGCAATGCATCCGTCAAAAGACATCAAATAGCAATACGTAACTGAACGAAGTACAAATGA
>VOFI01002519.1_pt1 | contig 44537 bp, 64 predicted proteins | sample 5384131 | NCBI WGS metagenome assembly VOFI01 (sample SAMN12384728, study PRJNA508395) | human gut metagenome | isolation source: healthy gut H | host: Homo sapiens
GTATATTGAAAAATAAATTACGTATTTGTATGGAACAGGCCTGTATGTATGTGGGCTGTTCTTGCTTTTTGTGAGATCGAAGCACACTCCGTGGAATATTTTTCCCACCTTCTGTATAATTTAGTACGATGGGCCGAAAAATGTCTAAATTCACAATTTTTTGCTGTGAGGGATGAAGAATACCCGCTTCAAAGTGATGGAACTGTACAGCCTGGGAAGCCACCAGCCATCTTATGGCTTTTGGGCATCCGTGCTCAAGAATGATACTTGTACTTACGCAACCTACATACCAGACATCTCCCTGTGACAGGGCTTTGTTGAGCGAACTTGCTCACCGATGCAACGAAGGGCAGCTATCAATGAGTTTTTGATCTATTGCAAAGGCCGGGGTCGCAGAGGTAAATCGCATATCCAGATAAGCTGGATTTTGAATGGTTAATTTGATCCCAAAGACCTAATTTCGTTTTATGCGCTGAAATTCTGGAACTGTTGTGAAATAAAAGCTTTGTACGTGTATTTTTAGTCAACACATGACAAGCCACCGAAAGTATGTTGCTTTCGGCGGTTTGTAACGGAAAAGTTCCTTGTGTTCTTTGTGACAGGATGCTAACTTTTCTCCGCCTTTATTCCATCTGCGGAAACCTTCGCGGTTCCGTCACGCACTGGTACAGCACTGCTCTGCAGTTCCGGCAGATGATATACTTCATTCGGTTGTTCAGGCGTCCGTTCCGGCGGAAGGCTACGATGGCCTCGTTCTGCTGCCGGTCGATCCCCAGGTCATACGATCATCCGCAGTAGGCAATAATGGGAGTGCTGCGGGCAGACAAAGAGAAACCAAGGCGGCACAGTCCAGCACTGCGTCGCCTTGGTGGTTGTTGTAAGGGATGAAATTTACAGGCTGCTGGGGAAATTAATCCTCCGGCAACTTCCAGTTGAAGTTTTTCAGATACGGAGCAGTTACTCTCCGGCGGAAGTCATCCATGTCCCGCTGTCGCCAATCATAGACGCCGACGCCGGTCTTGTAGCCCAGATCGCCCCGGTCTAGCCGCTCCTGGATGAAGGGCTGCACTGCGGTGTCATTGCACAGGTCCGATAGAGGTATGTCTCGATGCTGGAGATCAGGTCCAGGCCCGCGTAGTCGAAGTGGTCGAACAGGCCGATGGAGGTGTACCGGGGGCCCCAGCTGGAGCGGATACACTTGTCGATGTCCTCCGGTCCGCAGATCCCCTGCTCTACCATGTAGACGGCCTCCCGGTACAAGGCGTGCTGGAGGCGGTTGGCGATGAAGCCAGGGGCCGGCTTGTTCATCCAGCATACCTCCCGACCGCAGTGTTCCAGCAGGGCTGAGACAGCCTCCAGCGCCTCTGGGTCGGTAAAGTCGTTCTTCACCAGTTCCACGCAGGGGACGATGTGGGGCGGATTGTAGGGATGGGCTACCATGACCTTCTCCCGTGTGGCCACGCCCTTGGCCAGGTCTGCCGGAGAGATGGCGGAGGTGGTAGAGGCGATGGCCTTCAGATGGGGGCAGTTGGCCTCGATCTGGCGATAGACTTCGTACTTCACTGCCAGCTTCTCCGTGACGCACTCAAAAACGATCTCTACGTCTGCCAGGTCCTGGTAGGACTCCGTGAAGGACAGCCGCCGCTCACAGGCGGCCGCCTGCCGCTCGGTCACCAGGCCCTGCCCCACCAAGTCCCGGTAATAGGTGCGGTATTTCTCCAGGCCCACCTCCGCGTTTTTGGCTAGCACGATGGTGGGGATCCCGTTGCCGGTGAACAGCACCGCCATGCTGATGCCGATCATGCCTTTGCCGATGATGGCGACAGAGCGTTCAGTCATCCCGTCACCTCTCACAGTTCGGCCTTACGCATGAGGTAGTCATAGCACTTGCGGACGTTGTTGGTTTGGACGTACTCCATGCACTCCGGCTGGCCGATGTCCATGAGGCAGCGGTCCGCGAAGCTGATACGCTCCACGCACTCCTCTTTACTCCAGCCCTTTTCGATGCCCTCGCCCACGGCAGCCAGCCAGGCGTACAGGAACTGCTTGTTCTCCACAATGCACTCCTTGCCCTTGACGGGGCCGTGGCCGGGGATGATGTAGTCCACATCCAGACTCTGCAGCCAGTCCAGGCTGTGGAACAGGGCGTCGAAGTCCACGCTGTGGAGCCAGATCTGGCAGGCGTTGAAGATGTTGTCGCCCACAAAGACGCACCGCTCCTGGGGGACATAGACGCTGGACTGCTCCGGGAGTGGCCGGGGTGTGGAAGATCTGGAAGGTGTGGTCCCCCAGCTTCAGTGTCATGCGGTCGGAGAAGGTGATGTCGGGCTTGCCGATCTCCTCCTCCCCCTCGGGCAGCAGCTTGGCAACCTGGGTGGGATCCTGGCGCTTCAGCAGATCCAGGTTATACTCATAGGTGGTCTGGTTAAAGGCGGGGGGGATCTTGTAGTAGCCATCCACCATCTTCTCGTGGGAGATGATGGTGGCGCCTTCCTTTTTCAGATAGGGGTTACCAAAGACGTGGTCGATGTGGGACTCGGTGTTGATCACATACTTGACACCGCCGCATTTCTCCTTGGCAAAATCGATCATCTGCTCCAACTGGGTGATCCACTGTGCGGTGTCGATGAACACAGCGCCCTGGCTGGTGAGCACCATGGACGGGTCGCAGCCCCGGATGCCGGGGAAGGAATACACATGGGGGTGATCTGCTCCATCTCAATGTCAGGAGAGCTGATGGACTTCACATAATCAGCAAAGTGGCTCTTCCCAACTCCAACAATTTTCAGCATAGAGTAATAGCCTCCTTGAATATACGTAATAGATATGCGGCCACAGTGGGACTCAGCGCAGCACCCGCAGGATGGCCCGGGAGGTCTCTTCCACAGAGGGTTGATTCTCCACAGGCTTCAGAAGACCCCGCTGGGCATAGAAGTCCTTCAGCGGCTCGGTCTCCTTATGATAGACCTCGAGCCGCGCCTTGACGGTCTCGGGGGCATCATCTTTCCGCTGGACCAGCTTACCGCCGCACTTGTCGCACACGCCCTCCTGCTTGGGGGGGCACAGCTACCATGTGGTAGCTGGCCCCGCAGGATTCGCAGACACGGCGGCCGCTCATCCGCTCCATGATGGTCTCGTCAGAGATCTCAATAGAGATCACGTCGTCAAATGTGATCCCGGCCTTTTCCAGGGCCGCGGCCTGGGCGATGGTGCGGGGCACCCCGTCCAGGATATAGCCGTTCTTGCAGTCATCCTCTGCCAGCCGCTCCGTGACGATGCCGATGATGACGTCGTCCGGCACCAGCTGGCCGGCGTCCATATAGGACTTGGCCTTCAGGCCGGTGGGCGTGCCGTTTTTGATGGCCGCCCGGAGGATGTTGCCTGTGGAAATGGTGGGAATGCTCAGTTCTCTGCACAGGATTTCTGCCTGTGTTCCCTTACCGGCGCCGGGGGCGCCCAACAAAATCAGCTTCATCTCAGTTCAAGTGGAGTTGCTCCATCAGCTTGTCGATCTCGTCAAAGACCAGCTGGGGAGACTTGGCGCGGATCATGAAGTAGGGCCGCCCGGCGGCGTACTTGGCGCAGAAGGCGCCCCGGTCCTGCCGGCGCTCATCGGTGTCCACGATGGGCATTACCAGGCCGTGCTTGCCGCACAGCAGCTGGTTCAGGCCGAAGAAGTTCATCATGGAGTGATAGCTCTGATAGGCGGCTTCGAACTGGCCCATGGGCTTGACCTCGGTCTTGAACCAGCCGTCGATGCAGGGCATGATAGCCAGGTCCATGTTGGTTGGCTCGTAGCACATGGGCATCTCCGGTTCGTCGCCGAAGAACATCTTCACGCCCTCGTCCTGGTCCGCCAGGTCAGAACGCTCGGTGCCCTTGGCCCGCTTGCGGACGTAGATGTTCTTGGAGCCGTACAGGGCGATGCCGGTCTCGTGGTCCATGACCGTGGTCTCCGTGGAGAAGATGGATGCGCCCCGACGGCAGCCCTCCAGCTGGGTCATGGACTTACCGTGGTTGTTCTCACCGCCCACCAGCAGGATGCCGTGGCCCCTGTAGACCACGCTGGAGGAGTGGAAGGGGTGTAGCCCCTCCTTATCCATCTGGTTGGCCAGCATGGTGACCATGATCTTGTTCAGCTCACCTTCTTCCCAGAAGCTGGTGAGGATCAGCTGTTCGTTCTCGTAGCGGATGGACTTCACTGCCTCGTCATAGTACCAGATGATATCGGGCTGTTCCTTGGTGACCTCATGGGAGACCTCCACAGAGCCCAGGCGGTAGTTGAGGAAGGACATGTCCTCCGCCACTGCAGTGCGCTCCGGACCGCCCACCACGTCAAAGCGAATCACGGCCTTGTTGCTGCTAATCTGTTCGGAAAGTGTGCTCATATCGTCTCTCCTGTTCTGAAAATTGGGTGTCAGTTTAGTAGGGGGATCACTTCATGGTGGTGATAGGCCGGGACTGGAGCAGATACACCTGCCCGTCTACGATGGCCCACTCGATATCCTCGGGCTTTTTGTAGAAGGCCTCGATCCTGTTGGCCAGGGTCACCAGTTGGTTGCGCTCGTCATCTGTCAGCACGGGGGCCTCCCGCTGGTCCTCGGGCACCGGATCTCCCTTCGTGCCGCCCCCGCTCGTTGAGGCGGACCACCATGGTCTCCTTTTCAGAGATGTACTCCGTGGTGACCTCCCCGGTGTGCTTGTTGATCCACAGATTGTCCGGGGTGACAATGCCAGAGACGATGGCCTCGCCCAGGCCCCAGGCGGCCTCCAGCTCCACGGTGTCATAGTCGTTGGTGATGGGGTTAGAGGTGAACATCACGCCAGCCTTCTGGGCACTGACCATGCACTGAACCACCACCGCGATGGAGATGTTCCGCTCGTCAAAGTGCTTTTCGCGGCGGTAGAAGATGGCCCGGTCGTTGTACAGGGAGGCCCAGCACTCCTTGATGTACTTCACCACGTCGTCATTGCCGATGACGAACAGGAAGGTCTCCTGCTGCCCGGCAAAGCTGGCGTCGTCCAGATCCTCGGCGGTACCGCTGGAGCGGACGGCCACCGGCTGGCAGGAGTCGCCAATCTGGCTGTAGAACCGGATGATGTCCTCGGCCATTTCCTGGGGAACGGGGGAGCTGATGATGCGCTCCCGGATCTCGGCCGCGACGGAGATCAAAGATGCGTCGCTGGAGAAGTCGATGGTGTCCAGCTTTTCAAAGACATAGTCCCAGAGGCCGTTGGCCTCCATGAATGCGTTGAACATCTCTGAGCGGACGATGAACCCCTTGGGCACCGGCAGCCCGGCCCGGGACATACGGCAGAGGCTGGCGCCCTTGCCTCCGGCGGCGTGGGCCAGTTCCTCGTCGGGGATTTCGTCAAACCATGCCAAATATGGACTCATGATGCAGGACTTCCTTTCTGTTCCAATTCCCGCCGGATGGCGGGCGTCTTGTTCAGGGAAACCGGCTGCGGCGCTGTATTCAGCGCCGCAGCCGTGTTGCAGCTTCTCAGCTGAGAACTTCCACTACGCCGATGGAGCCGTCTACGCGGATTTTATCGCCGGTCTTGATCAGCTGGGTGGCGCGGCGGGTGCCTACCACACAGGGGACGCCGAACTCCCGGGCCACCACGGCGGGGTGGGACAGAGCGCCGCCGGTGTCGGTGACCAGCGCGGAGATCTTGGAGAAAGAAACCACCCAAGCGGGGTTGGTCATCTTGCACACCAGAATTTCGCCCTCTTTGACAGTATCCAGCTCAGAGGGATCGGACACCAGATGGGCGATGCCCTCCTGGACGCCGGGACAGCCAGGGATGCCCTTGAGGACCGTCTTGCTGATCTCGGTTTTCTCGGCCTTTTCCTTCATCTCGGCTTCGAACTTCTGGGGATAGCCCACAGGGACTTGTAGGGCTCCTGATAAACCGACCACTCGGTGGCAGTGCCGTACCACTCCTGGGGATGGAGCTTGCGGGCGGCGTCCATCTCGGCCCGGCGGCTCTTGACCAGTTCCCGGACAGGGTAGTTGGAAGTGGCGGTGCAGCGGATCTCATCGTACTTCAGCATGAAGATGTCCTCGGGATCGTCCAGGATGCCGGCCCGGACCAGGGCCTTGCCAATCTGGACAAAGGCTACCCGCAGCCGGGGATGCCCTGGTCGATGTAGAAGTGGTGGTCCGGCGTGATGGGTGCCATCTTCACGGACAGCTCCAGATAGTGCTTTAGCTGGGCCAACTGCTCGGGATCGCTGACCTTGGCGTACAGATCCTGGATGGCCGCCTGCTGGGAATCCATGCAGGCCTTGTACTCGGCGTTGAAGTCATAGTCGCTGGCTACATAGCCGCGGACCGCCTCATAGGCAGGGGTGGGATCCTCATACCAGGTTTTGTAGATGAACTCGTGGGTGTACATGGCCTTGAAGCCGTACTCCTTGCGGTAAGCGTCCATCATCTCCAGGAACGTCTCACTGCCGGGGACGCTGGCGGCCTTCTCCTTGATTGCGGCGCTGTCTGCTGCGGAGAGGAACAGCTCCTTCAGAGCAGGGACACGGCAGATCTCCTCCTTCATCTCCCACAGGGCCTTCAGGGAGTCCCAGTTGCGGTCGGCGGGGGAGACATTAATCTTGCCGATCAGCACATCGTCGGCGCCGGCTGCCTTGGCGGCGTTGGTGAAGTCCGTAGAGGCCTGGAACTGGGCCAGGTTGATGATCCAGTGGATTCGGAAGGCTTCGGACTTCATATCCAGCATATCTTCCATGTGGATCATGATCTCCGGCAGGGACTTGTGCTCAAAGTCGAAGTCTAGAATGGCATTCTGCATCTGCTGGAGGCGGGGCACGTACTCCTTCTTCCAACGGTCCATAAAGGTGTCGCGTAGATGGGCATAACCTTGGTGTAGTAGTCGAACATGGGGCCTACCTTGTCGGCGTCCGTCTCCGGAGGCACTACGGCAGAGTAAACATAGCCGCCGATCTTCTTGGCGATCCAGGCCTTGCCGATGGGGGCACCGAACCGCTGATACATATAAGTACAGTCGGCACCCCAGCGGCCATCGCAGTCCCACCAGCCGCCAATGTCGAAATATAGTGGGGAGATGGGGTTCGGGCAGTGCAAGTCATCGTAGAACCACATCAGGCTCTTCTCGCCCTCGTCCTTCCACTCGATGGGGAAGCGGTCGTCGGTGAATTTTGTTGCGAGAACCTTGGAAGTATCACTCATGATGATTTCTCCTTCTGTCTGATTTAGACTGTTTTTGGAACTGGATAATCGAGGATCGCGCGCCTTGGATCTCTATCAATGCTGCCGCGACGGCAGGACATGGACCGATAATTTTAATCGATTATATTTGCTTAAAAATAAATTAAGAATAGAATTTGTAAAAATTAAAATATTTTTGTTAAATTCAAAGATTTATTAACAAAAAAGTTGATTTATCTTTAAAAAGATGATATGCTGCGAAATAGAAAAGAGATAGCATAGATGTTCGAAAAATTTAAATAATCGATTATTTATCATAGGCTCATTTTAATCAGAACCCCCAAAAAAGTCAAGGAAAAACCGTCAGATTCTTGTCAAAATACTTAACAAAAAGGGGCGTTAAATTTTATGCAATTAAGAGAAATGACTCTGGAAGTGGACACCCACACCCATACGATCCTATCCGGACACGTGGTCCACTCTGCGGGAAAACTGCTGTGCCGCAAGAGGGCGGGGCATGAAAGGCCTGTGTTTAACCGAGCATGCGCCGGGGATAGAGGGCGGCGCGCCTTCCTTTATTCCACACAGCCAGCGGATGCTGCCTCAGGAGGTGGAGGGATCCGGGTGTATCAGGGGATCGAGGTCAATATCCTCGACCATCAGAACCACTTGGACATTCCAGAGGAGTATCTGAAGCTGTGCGAATTTGTCATTGCCAGCATTCACTCCCACATGTTCCCGGAGAAGATGGATCGAGCAGCCAACACCGCCACCTATTTGGAGATTTTGAAGAATCCCTATGTGGACATCATCGGCCATGCGGATGACCCCAGCGTCCCCTGTGACTTTGAGGCCATTGTGCAGGAGGCTCAGCACCAGGGAAAGCTGCTGGAGTTGAACAACAACTCCACCACGGCCCACCGGCCCGGCAGCCTACCCTCTTTAAAGCAATACATCCTGTGCTGCAAGGTGCGTGGCCAGTGATGCCCATTTCGACACCATGGTGGGCAATGTGGCGCCGATCATGGCGCTGCTGGACGAGCTGGAGTTCCCACAACAGCTCATCGTGAACCTACGGCAGGAGACCTTTGAAGCCTATCTGCGGGAGCGGGAAGCCCGCATCGGCAGCAGATGAGGGAACCGTCAAATCCATTGACAAATTCCTCAAAGCGGGATACAATAAAGCAAAATAATAATCGATTATTAAAATAATAAAAATCGATTTTATAGAAGGATAGGGAGAAAGAGGGGGGCGGAGCCATGCCTGCAGGACAGAGGAAGAGCACCATGCGGCGGGAGATCCGGACGTACATCCAGAGACAGATCGCCCAGGGCGTGTACCGGCCGGGAGATCGGATTGTGGAGACCCAGCTGGCCCGGGAGATGAATGTTTCCCAGGCGCCGGTGCGGGAGGCTCTGCTGGAGCTGGCTGCCATGGGCCTGGTGGAGGAACGGCCCTATTCCGGCACCTTCGTCCGCCACCTGAAGGCAAGCGACATTGAAGACATCTACAATACCCGGGCCTTTTTGGACGAGTATGCGGCCCGCCAGGCGGCCCGTCTAGCCACGCAGGAGCAGCTGGACGCCATGGAGGTCCTGCTGAAAAAGATGGATCAGGCCGAGGATGATGCCTCCTTTGCAGAGATGGACATCGCGTTTCACGGCATGATCGTGGACGCCGCTGACAGTCCATCCCTGAAGCGGGCGTGGGACAATCTGCGCCTGGTGGAGTGGACCAGCGTGTCAGTGGCAGTAACCCAGGAGTCGTTGCCGGAACTGGCGGAACAGCACTGGCAGATTTTCCGCACTCTGCGCAGCCATGCGGAGCAGGAGGCGGGCGCCTATATGTTTTTGCATATCAAACACTTTGGAGAGGAACTGAAACGCTATGTGACAGAGACGGAACAGGCGGAGGCCGTTCCGCAGGAAAGAGAGGAGAGGAGACTTTCATGATGCAGGAAGGCCGTGACTGGGACCGTCTGGTGATTAACCGGAAGGATACCACAGGAGAAGAGCGGGTCATCGGCCATACACAGATCCGAAAGGGCGGCATCGCCAAGGTCACCGGCACTGCCCAGTATGGCTCGGATGTGGATTTGCCCGGGCAGCTGTATGCCGCAGTAGCCCGCAGTCCTTATCCCCACGCCCGCATTTTACAGATTAACACGCAGGAGGCCGCCGCGCTGTCCGGCGTCCGGGCAGTGATCACCGGCGCGGACTGCCCCACGCTGTTCGGCTCCTTCATTGCGGACCAGCCCATCGTGGCCCGGGAGAAGGTCCGCTACCAGGGGGAGCCGGTGGCCGCCGTGGCGGCTGACACCCAGGAAATCGCACGGGAGGCCGCAAGGCTGATCCAGGTGGAGTATGAGCAGTTACCAGTGGTCAATGACCTGGAGACCTCTATGAAAAATGAGGTGCTGGTCCATGAGGACTGGAGCCAGTACGACTGCTCCAGTGCCTGCTTCCCGGTGCAGGGCACCAACATCGGGGACCAGTACCACCTGAAAAAGGGAGATGTGGAGGCTGGCTTCGCCCAGGCGGACGAGATCGTGGAGAGCGACTTCACCTGCGGGATGCTGCAGCACACCACCATTGAAACCCATACTGCCACCGCGCAGGCGGATCCCATCTCTGGGGAGATCCACATCTGGGTGCCCGCTCAGTCCCCCTTCAGCAACCGGGGGTTGATCGCCAAGACCTTTCATGTGCCCATGGAGAAGGTGCGCCTTACGGTCACGGAGATCGGCGGTGGCTTCGGCGGCAAGTATGAGGCCAAGTGCGAGCCCATTGCTGTGGCCCTCTCCCTGAAGGCCAAGGGCCGTCCGGTGAAGCTGACCTACGGCCGGGACGAAGAATTTGCCGCAACTGTGTGCCGCTCCCCGGTCCACATCCACATGAAGACCGGCGTGAAGCGGGACGGTACACTCACTGCCCAAAAGGTGGAGATTCAGTGGGATGCCGGCGCCTATGTCACCACCAATCCCCGGGTGGACTACAACGCAGGCTTTGCCGCCAACGGCCCCTACAAGATCCCTAACGCCCAGGTGGATGCCTATGTATACATGACCAATAAGACCCTGGGAACCGCCTATCGTGGCTTTGGCGTCACGGAGGTGGCCACTGCTCACGAGCGGCAGATGGACCGGATCGCCGAGAAGTTGGGGATAGATCCCCTGGAGCTGCGCCTGAAAAACGTGCTGCAAAACGGAGATGTAGGCATCACCGGCGAGATCATGCAGACCATGGCGGTGAAGGAGTGTCTGGAGACCGCCGCAGCCAACATCGGCTGGAAGGATCTGCCGGACCGCTGGACGGACGAGGAGGGAAACCTCTGCGGCAAGGGCATCGCCTGCTTCAACAAGCTCACCGGTACCCCCTCCACCACCTCGGTTCTGGTGAAGATGAACGAGAACGGCTCCCTGTACATCATGTCCGCCAGCACAGAGATGGGCCAGGGCGTCACCACCACACTGCCCCAGATTGCGGCGGAAACCCTGGGTATGGCTCTGGAGAAGATCTCCATGGCACCGGTGGATACCGCTATTACTCCCTATGATAAGACCACCACGTCCTCTCGCTCCACCTTCCACTCCGGCAATGCGGTGCTGGAGGCCTGCGAGGACATCAAAAAACAGCTGTGCCGCTTGGCGGCCATCAAGTTCGGCGTGGCACCGGAGGATGTAACCTACACCGCCGACGGCTATATCCAGGGTCGGTCCCGACCGGAACAGCGCATCCACATCAACGATGTGGGGGCTTCCGGTATCCTCCACGAGCAGCCGCCGGTGGTGGCGGTAGGCCGGTATGGCACCTCTGACATCTTCGATCCCCCGCCGGTGGACGGCCGGCAGTCCAAGCGGCCCACGGTCATGTGGATGCACGGCGCCCAGGCCGCTGTCGTGGCGGTGAACCCCAAGACGGGCCGGGTCCACGTGAAGAAGGTGGGGGCCGCCCACGATGTGGGCAAGGCCATCAACCCCACCGGCTGCCTCCAGCAGATCGAGGGCTCCATCATCATGGGACTGGGCCACGCGCTGATGGAGGAGATGATCTACGAGGACGGCAAGCTCCGCAACGGCAACATGGTGGACTACAAGGTCCCCACCTTCATGGACTCCGACGTGGAGATGAAGATCACCCTGGTGGAGCAGGCCCATCCGGAGGGCCCATACGGCGTCAAGGGCATCGGCGAGCCGGGCCTGGCGCCCACGGCTGCGGCCATCGTGAACGCGGTGTGCCACGCCTGTGACGCGGACTTTACCTCCATCCCCATCAAGCCGGAACACGTTCTGTTCAGAAAGGAGCGCGGCCATGCTTCCGAAGTTTGAACTCTATATGCCTGACACCCTGGAGGAGGCCTGCCGCCTGAAGGCGGAGGGCGCCGAGGTAGTGGCCGGCGGCACGGATGTGTTTGTCAATATGCACGGGGGAAAGGATCGCTCCGGCAAGGTGGTGGACATCAAGAACATTCCCGCCCTGCAGGGACATACCTTTGACGAGGCACAGGGGCTGGATCTGGGCGCCCTGACCACCCATCGGGAGATCGAGCTGTGGGATGTGATCAAGAAGCGATATCGGGCCATGTTCGAGGGCTGCTCCCGGGTGGGCTCTGTCCAGATCCGCACCCGGGGGACGCTGGGGGGCAACATCTGCAACGGCGCGCCCTCGGCGGACAGCATCGGCCCCATGCTGGTCCACGATGCCCGGGTAGTGGCTGCTGGCCCTGCTGGAGAGCGGGAGATCCCCCTCCACAATTTCTACCTGGGCTTGAAAAAGCTGGATTTGCGGCCGGATGAGCTGCTGGCCCGTATCCGGATTCCTGCGCCGCCCGCCCACTCCGGCAGTTTTTACATCAAGTACACTCGCCGGGACGCCATGGATCTGGCGCTGCTGGGCGTCTCTACCTATGTGGAGCTGACAGGCGACACCCTGAAAACTGTGCGGATCGCCCTGACTACCGCCGCACCCACGCCTATTCGGGCCTTTGAAACGGAGCGGATCCTGACGGGCAGACCCGCCGTGGAGGAGACCTTCCTGGCAGCGGGCAAGGCCGTGCTGCAGGAGAGCCATCCCCGGTCTAGCTGGCGCTCCAGCGCGGAATTCCGCCTGGCGCTGCTGGAAGAGTTGACGGCCCAGGCCCTGCGGCAGGCCGCAGCCGTGGCAAAGGAGGCGTGAGAGATGCAACAGATCACCATTCATGTGACCGTCAATGATGAGGCATACATCCGCACGGTGCCTGTGAACATGACCCTGCTCCAATTCCTGCGGGAGGAGCTGCACCTGACCGGTACCAAGGAGGGATGCGACGAGGGGAGAGTGCGGCGCCTGCACCGTGCTGGTGGACGGCCACCCTATGAATTCCTGCCTGGTGCTGGTGGCAGAACTGGACGGCAAGCACGTTCTGACCGTGGAGGGCCTGGCCCGGGACGGCCGCCTGCATCCCCTGCAGGAGGCGTTCCTGGAGGTGGGGGCTGTCCAGTGTGGCTACTGCACGCCGGGGATGCTCCTTTCTGGCATCGCGCTGCTGAACCTGTACCCCCATCCCACCCGGGAGCAAATCCGCAAGGAGATGGAGGGCAATATCTGTCGGTGCACCGGCTACGCCCGCATCGCGGACGCCATCCAGCTGGCGGCGGAGCGTATCAACGGAAAGGCCTGAGCGCTATGGCGGTGGATGTGGCACGGTATTTCTACAAGGGCGGCCTCAACTGCGCGGAATCCACCCTGCGGTGCCTCATTGAGGAGGGGTCATCGCCCCACCTCCGGAGGTTGTGCGGATGATGACCGGCTTTGGTGGCGGGATGCAGCGGGGAACCACCTGCGGCGCTGTGGTGGCTGCGGTGGCGGCCATCGGCTGGGCCACTGGCCGGACAGAGCCAGGACAGTCCCGGGAGCCGTCCGCGGCCGCGGTCCGGGAGTTCCTTCGGCGGTTTGAGGAGACCTTCGGCAGCCTGACCTGTCGGGAGCTCCAGGCGGTCTATGTAAAGGAACACGCCCTGAAATCTGAGGGGATGTATCGCAGCTGCACCGTGTTTGTAGAAAAAGCAGTGGAGCTGGCACAGGACATCCTTGGACGGGCATCGCTGGCATAAGAAAACACCGCGGCAGTACAACTGCCGCGGTGTTTTCAGCGCCGCACTTGACAAATTCGCCCAAAATCGATATTGTAAGTAAAAATAACGCCAGAAATGTTCACGGATTTGGTGAGATGAGAAGGGATATCCATGAAAGAGAAAGAGGCTAGACGAAAGCCCGCGAAGGAGACCTTACGGACCAATATCAAGGATTATATCCAAAAACAGATCGCAGCGGGCGTGTACCGTCCTGGGGACCGAATTGTGGAGACGCAGCTGGCCCGGGAGATGAATGTCTCCCAGGCACCGGTGCGGGAGGCTATCCTGGAGATGGTCGCCTTGGGGATGCTGGAAGAACGGCCGTACTCAGGCCATTTTGTGCGGGCTCTGGGGCCGAAGGAGATTGAGGATATCTATCAGACCCGTGCCGTCGTGGAGGAATATGCTGCCCAACGTGCGGCAGACAGAGCCACGGAGGATCAGCTGGCGGAGATGAAACGACTCCTTCAGGAGATGGACGCCAAACGGGATTTGGACCGGTTTGTTCATCAGGATATGGAGTTCCACAACTTGGTGATGGACGCAGCTGAGAGCGCCGCCCTCAAGCGGGCGTGGTCCATGTTGCGGATGGCAGAGTGGACCTATATCGCGGCTGCCATTACGAAATCCTCGCTGGAGGAAATGATTCAACAGCACTGGACGATCTTCCGCTATTTAGAGGCCCGGCAGGCCCACAGCGCCGGGGCGTATATGTATCTGCACATCAAGGGCTTTGGAGAAGAGGTCAGCCAGCACTTTGCCGACCAGAAGAAAAAAGAGCTGTAATACGCGGGGCCGTTCCTCTGGAACGGCCCCGCTGCGTTTCAAATGAGACTCAGTAGCACTTGCGGTAGATGGCCTCTTCGGACTCCAGGTCGAAGGGGTAGTAGGCGTTGGTCATGAGGCGCTGTTGGTTGGCCTCGACGGACAGGGGGAAGGCCTTGAAGTCCGCCTCAGTGAAGCCGCAGTCCCGCAGGGGCCGCAGGGGCAGGATGCGCTGCAGCAGAGCATTCATCTCGGGAATGGCGTTTTTGACCTCGCAGCCCAGGATGCTGGCCACTAGCTCCTTGAACTTCATGATCTCGCCGTCGGGCTTGTGCTCGTCATAGTAGTCCATGATGGCGCCGAAGAGCATATAGTTGCTCTCGCCGTGGGGGACATGATAGGTGCCGCCCAGGGGGAAGCTCATGCCGTGGACCGGGCCGCAGCCGGCCTTCAGGAAGGCAATGCCGGCGTAGAAGCTGGCGGTCACGAACTGATCCATATACTCGAACCGGGCGTCCTGGCCCTTTTCGTCGATCAGCTTGAAGCCTTTCAGAATCACATCCATAGCCTTCTCGCTGAAGAGCTCGGAGGTCATGGTCTTGCGGTGGGGGCTCAGGAAGGACTCGGTGGCGTGGACCAGGGCGTCGATGGCGGAGCAGGCGAAGGGCTTGTAGGGCAGGGTCTTGAGAAGCTCCGGGATCAGGCACACCTTGTTGGGGATGATGTCGTCGGACACCAGGCCCAGCTTGGTCTCGCCGCCGGTGAGCACACCGTCCTTCTCGTCCTTGACGATAGCCACAGAGATGTTGGTGCACTCAGAGCCGGTGCCGCAGGTGGTGGGGATGGCGATGACGTCCTTCTCGTGCACCACGGGGAATCGCTTGAAGTACAGGTTGTGGACGGTATCGGGGCGCTTGCAGCCCAGCAGCTTGCACAGGTCCATAATGGCGCCGCCGCCCACGGCGATGACGCGGTCATAGCTGTCGTAGGGGATGGCGTCGTACATGACCTGGATCATTTCCTCGCTGGGTTCGCCAGCGCCGAACTTCTCCTGGAACACATAATGGCACAGATCCTTCATGAAGGGGGGTGTAGATGAACTCGTTGGTCAGCACCACGTCCCGCTCGTTGAGTCTTGAACTCCTCCGCCATCTGGGCGAAGGTCTGGAACTTGTACACTGTGGGAGCGAAAATAATCTCCCGCTTGTCAGCCATCAGGGAAGCGGAAAAAGCATCCATGATTCTTGTCTCCTTTTTAAATATAAAATGTACGCTGTGCCCCGGCATCTGCCGGGGCACGATCTGTTTTTATCTTCGGGGCTTGGGGGCGTTGACGCAGGTGCTGTGGCACACGTGGGCCGCCTCCATCACCACCTCGCTGACCGTCGGGTGGGGATGAACGGTGCGGCCAATCTCCGCCACCGTGCCTTCGCACTCCATAACCGCGGCCACCTCGGCCGCCAGGTCCGTGGCCCGGGGGCCGATGATGTGGAAGCCCAGGATCTCATCCGTGGCCTTGTCGTAGACAAACTTGGCGAAGCCCTTGTTCTCGCCCATGGTCAGGGCCTTGCCGTTGCCGGAGAGGCTGAATGTCCCTACGCCTACATCCCGGCCGGTGGCCCGGGCCTGCTCCTCTGTAAGGCCCACCATGGCGGTCTCGGGATTGCAGTAGACACAGGAGGGGATGCGCTCATAGTGCAGTTGCTTGCAGGGTTTTCCGGCGATGTGGTCCGCCACCAGCAGGCCCTGGGCGGAGGCCACATGGGCCAGCTGCATCTTGCCGTTGATGTCGCCGATGGCGTACACGCCGGGTACATTGGTGCGGCAGAGACCGTCCACCTCCACAAAGCCCTTCCGGTCCATTTTCACGCCGATGGTGTCCAGGCCAATGCCCCGGGTATTGGGGGCTCGGCCGCCGGCCATCAGCACCACGTCGCCCTCCACAGTGCCCTTGGCGCCGTCCTTGACAGAGGCGTAGTGGACCTTCAGGCCGTCCTCGATGGACTCCACCTTCACGCCCAGCACCAGCTCCACACCGCAGGACTTCAGCTCCGCCTCCACGAAGTCGGTGATGTCCTTGTCCAGAGGGCCCAGCAGCCGGTCCAGCATCTCCACAATGGTGACCGGAACGCCCAGGCGATAGAAGAAGGTGGCGAATTCCACGCCAATGACGCCGCCACCCACAATGATGATGTGCTTGGGGCACGTGGTCATGTTCAGCAAGCCGGTGGAATCCACCACACCGGGCAGGTCCACGCCGGGAACGGGGATGCGGGCGGGGCTGGAGCCAGTGGCCACGATCAGGTGGTCGCAGGTCAGGTCCTCACCGCCGGCCAGATGGACCGTCTGCCGGTCCGTCAGGGTGGCGTGGTCGGCGAACACCGTGACGCCGTGGCTCTTCTCCAGGAAGGCCACGCCGTTGCTCAGCTGCTTGGAGACGGCGTTCTTCCGCTCAATGATTTTGGCGTAGTCGAAGGTGACGTTGTCGGCGCTGACGCCGAAGGGGGCGCCGTTTTTGGCGTCGTGCCGGGGCCGCCGCCCACGACAACTGCATCAAATTTCTGCATAGGCGCCTCCTCAGATCAGCAGGATGGGATTCTGCAGATAGCTCTTCAGCTTCTGCAGGAATTTGGCGGCCTCGGCCCCGTCGATGATCCGGTGGTCATAGCTCAGGCACAGGGCGCACATGGACTTGATGACCACCTGGTCCTCGCCCTCGTCATCGGTGACCACCACGGGGGTCTTGGCGATCTTGCCCACGGCCAGGATGGCGGACTCAGGGGGATTGATAATGGCCACGAAGTCATCCAGGTCGAACATGCCCAGGGAGGACACAGTGAAGGTGCCGCCGTGATAGTCGGCCTCGGTCAGCCTGCCCTCCCGGGCCTTCTCAATCAGCTCCGCGGACTTGGCGGCGATGCCGGTGAGGCCGATGATGTCGGCGTCCCGGATCACAGGCACGATCAGCCCGCCGGGGGACGGAGACGGCAGTACCGATATTTACATAATCATGGTAGACGATGTCGCTGCCGTCCATGGCGTTGACGATGGGGATAGTCCTGGAGCGCCTTGGCGCAGGCCGGACAATGATGTCGTTGTAGGAGATCTTGATGCCAGGGCCTTGTACTGGCGCCGCAGGGCCACGGCGGCCGTCATGTCCACCACCATCCGGTGGTTGGTCTGGGCATTGGTGGACTTGCTGGTCAGCATATTCCGGGAGATGGCCTTGCGCATCCCGCTCATGGCTTCGGTGCGGGTGCCCCGGGTCAGCTGACCGGGGATGGGCCCGCTGCGGGTGCGGGTTCTACCGCGGCACTGGCGATGTGCAAGTCCTCTGTGGTGATCTTGCCGTTGGGGCCGGTGCCGGTGAGGCCGGAGAGGTCAATGCCCTGGATGCGGGCCTGGTTGGCGGCCAGCGGCGTCACGGTGGGCTGGTTGGCGATGTAGTTCTGCACGTCCTGCTCCACCACCAGGCCGTCCGGCCCGGAGCCGGGGACGGCGGCGATGTCCACGCCGTTTTCCTCTGCCCGGAGACGGGCTCTGGGAGAGGAGAAGACACGCTCACCGGGGGCGTGCTCCACGACAGGTTGCGGGGCAGGGGAGCGGCCTCGGCGGTAGGTGCCTCGGGTGCCAGCGGCGGCGGGGGCGGCAGCAGGAGCTTCACCGCCCAGCAGGCCGGAGATGTCCTCACCGGGGCTGGCCCACGATGGCGATGGGCTGGGTGATGGGGACCGTGTCCCCCTCGGGATGCAGGATTTTCAGCACGGTGCCGGTGGCGGTGGAATCCATGGTGATGGTCAGCTTGTCGGTCTCCATCTCAAGGGGGGCGCCCTCAGTGGTCTGCTCGCCCTCTTTCGCCAGCCACTTGGTGATGGTGCCCTCCTCCATCACGAAGTCCCAGTACATCAGCTCGGCGATTGGGCGCATGCCGGTGCAGGCGGCGCCCAGGGCGGAGCCAATAATGGCGGACTCGGAAATGGGGTGTTGCGGATACGTCCGTACCGAATTTCTTATAGAGATCTCTGGTGCAGCCATAGACGCCGCCCAGCTTTTCCCGTCCTCGCCCATGACAAAGACGCGCGCATCCCGGCGCATCTCCTGGGGCGATGGTCTCACGAATCGCCTGCGAATAAGAAAGCTTAGCCATTGTCTCGTACCCCCCCTTAACCTTCATAGAACACATCGTCCAGAACATGGGCCGGATCGGGTTCCGGGCTGTTCATGGCGAACTCCACGGCGGCCTCCATCTTCTTGGCGGCGGCTGCCTCGATATCGTCCAGCTCCTGCCGGGTGGCCAGCTTGTGCCGGGTGAGATAGGTGCGGAACAGCTTGATGGGATCCCGCTTCTCCTTCCATTCCTCGACCTCCTCCCGCAGCGGTAGGTCTTGCACTCCAGCAGGGTGGGACCCTCGCCCTTCAGAGCCCGCTCCTTGGCCCGGGCGAATGGCTTCGTACACAGCGCACACATCGTTGCCGTCTACCACCTCGCCGGGGATGCCATAGCCGGCGGCTCGGTCGGCGATGTTCTCCACGGAGGTGGACTGCCAGGTGGGTACGGTCATGCCGAACTGGTTGTTCTCGCACACGTAGATCACCGGCAGCTTCCACACCGCCGCCAGGTTGATGGACTCGTGAAAGGTGCCCTGGTTGGAGGCGCCGTCACCGAAGAAGGCCACGGAGACGTTTTTCCGGTTCTGCATCTTGATGGCCAGGCCGCCGCCGGTGGCGATGGGGATGCCACCGCCCACGATGGCGTTAGCGCCCAGATTGCCCTTGGAGAAGTCGGCGATGTGCATAGAGCCGCTGCGGCCCCTTGCAGTAGCCGGTGGCTTGTCCATCAGCTCCGCCAGGGCCCGGTCCAGCTCTGCGCCCTTGGCGATGCAGTGGCCGTGCCCCCGGTGCGTGGATGCGATGTAGTCCTCGTCCGTCAGCTGAGCACAGACAGAGGCTGCCACAGCTTCCTCGCCGGTGTATAGATGAACGGAGCCCCGCAGCTTGTTTTCGGTGAACAGCGTCCAGGCTGTCTCCTCAAAGTCCCGGATCTCATTCATCTTGTTATAGATCCAAAGTCCGGTTTCACGATCAATCATGAAAGGATGCACCTCAAAACAGAATTAGGGGCCGTGGGTGCCATTAGAAGCGCGGCCCGCATTTGTTTACAGTTTAACACCCGAATTATCGATAATCAAGTATTTATAATCTATGGGATTTGACAAATCTTCGGACGGGTTTTGTGCAGAATGTGAATTTCTCTGGAAGAATTGACTTTTCTGGCGGGTTCCATATAATAGAATCTCAATAAGAGCAAAAAAATCCGCCGTTTTTGGCGGATTTTCCAGCAGATGGAGGGATTGGATGTGCCGAGAGAGGGCATAGATTCCGTCTCCCACCGGCAGGTGTTCCGGGAGGAGATTCGCAACGCCATCCGGGAGGCGATTTTTCCGGGAAGCTGAATCGGGGACCGGATCATTGAAACCTATTGGGCCAAGGAGCTGGGAGTGTCCCAGGGCCCTGTACGGGAGGCCATCCGGGATCTGGAGGCCATGGGGCTGGTGGAGACGGTGCCCTTCAAGGGGATCCCGGATCCGGACGCTGACGGAGAAGGATGTCCGGGACAACTACAGCGTGCGGATCTGCCTGGAGTCTAAGAGCATCCGAGACGCCATCATCCAGCTGGACGACCAGCGGATGGCGGAGTTGGTGGAGCATCTGCGCACCATCCTGCTGGAGATGGATGACTGCGCCAACCGGGGGAGATCTGCGGCAGTTCACGGACTGTGACACCCTGTTTCACCGGGCCATCATCGATGCCACGGGAAATCAGGTGCTACTGAAGCTATGGGAGCAGTGCAATATGCGCAACTGGTTCCGCTTCTCCGCCCTGACGGACGCGACCAGTCTGCGGCAGCTCCAGTCCGGCCACCAGCAGATTTTGGAGGCCATCTGCGCCCGGGACGTCAAGACGGCCACCTCCATGCTGGAGGACCATCTGACCGGCCTGATGGACGGCTTCATCCGGGGCGTCAAGGCTTAGAAACCAACTGGTAAACGCGCAGATATTTCAGAACTTCTTGCCAGCATTGACCTTCCACTTCTCATGTGCTATCTTCATGTGCTATCTTAATATGGCGATTTAAGGTTACCACCGAGTAAACGCCTTGCTCCATTCTGTCAGGCCAGGGAAAGAATGGAGTCAAGGCGTATTTTTGTTTAGCTAACAAGGCGTGTTCATGTCCCGGGAAATGCGCAGAAAACGCCAGGTCCTGCCGTCGGAGGAGTGCCGCGCCGTCGTGGAGCGGGAACCTCCGGCGTGCTGGCCCTGGCCGAGGATGGCGGATACTCCTACGGTGCGGCTCAGCTATGTGTACGACGGGGCATAAGCTGGAGCTGATCCGTAGGACGACCTACTTCTGCAGTGTGATGGTCTTTGGCACGGTACGGGTTTTGGAGGATAACCGGGAAAGGCGGACTGCCCCCGAGAAACTGGCGGTAAAGTACGCGCTGAGGGACTCCTTGGAGCACCATGCCCAGGCCATCCATCAGGTGTGGAAGCCCTTGTGCATTCTAGAGATGACGATTGCCCCTCTCTCCGGTAGGAAAGCCATCGAGATCGTCTGAAAACATCCCCATCCCTACAAAGATGGAAAACGAACGATTGCGGGATTTTCTGCGCTCTACAGGAAGAAAGCGAGGTCAAGGGCAAAATACGCAGTGATCTACCGGCACCGAAATGAATATCCGTTATGTTTCGATTTTTCAGATATCCCGCAGCGGATACTATGATTTCGTCCATCGCCTGGGCAGGCCGGAGAAAGATGCAGCCCTTGCAGAAATCATTGCAGAACAGCGAGAGCACAGCTTTCGTACACATGGCTGCCGCAGGATGTGTCTGGAGCTGAAAAAGCGGGGCACCCACCGTAATCCCAAGACCATCCTGCGTATCATGGAGAAATACAGGATTGCTTTGCAGAGATTCGGCGGCGCAGAAAATGGGGCAATCTGGGGCAGCAGGCAATCAATACGAAAACTTGCTGAACCGTCGGTTTCATGCGGACAGACCCAACAGCAAATGGGCGACGGATATTTTCTACATCCACACCAAGCAGGGCGTACAGTATCTGTCCATGATCTGGGAACTTTATGATAACAGCATTGTTGCCTACAAGACCAGCACAAAGCAAACCATCAACCTAGTGTTGGACACCATTCGCCTGGTCATGCGCAAGGGAGAAAAAAGAGGGCCGCTGCAGAGTTTCCCACGCGACCAGGGGCAAACCTCCCACCTGACGACCATGGGATTCCATGTGTATCTACCGCCGCAAACCCGCCACCTTCACCGCGGTGGAACTGACAAAAAGTTCCGCACGTTCCGCCAAGATGCACCAGCAACGCGATGGCCCACCTTTGGAACTGGAAAGTTCCGCGTTGCAGCAGGCCGGATCAATGGGAGGCCAGCCGTCCACCAGAGAGGGAGAGAGTGCCAAGCACCTGCCCTCGGTGACCATGAACGTCCACAGGACTCTAAAAGGTCCAGCGTCCCGCTTCCAGTTGAGGCGGGATCGGTGCCCTTGGGCAGCAACAGCTCCATCCGCCGCCGGATGGACGGACATGGTCCACCTTGGACAGCGCCATGTCGACCCCCCTCGCTTCACCAGCTCAGCCTCCCCAGCACCGTCTGATAGGAGAAGTTCTCAAAACCCCAGTACCGAAGAGACGGGAGGTCTCGGAAAAGCTCTGGACCTGGGTGCCGCCGCTGGGCAAGGTCACGGATTCGGCCCCCAGCACCACGCTGATGAAGGAGAGGCTGCCCTCCGCGGCAGTGGATACCAGGCAGTGGCCGGCATCGGAGGTGGAGCCGGTCTTGACGCCGTGGGCCCGGCTGTCCAGATATCCCAAAGGCCCGCCAGTTGGAGATCAGGGCGTTGGTGCTGTGGAGCACGCGCTCCTCGCTGAGATTGGTGGTGGCGCTCTTCATATCGCAGATCCGCAGGAAGTCGTCATGCTTCAGGGCCTCCGCTGTGATAAGGTACAAGTCCCAGGCGGAGGTGTAGTGCTGGCTGTCATGCAGGCCGGTGGTGTTGACGAAGTGGGTGTTCTCACACCCCAGAGCCGCAGCCTTTTCATTCATGGCGCCCACGAAGGCGTCCACGCTGCCGCTGACCTGCTCCGCCAGAATGTTGCACGCCTCGTTGGCGGAGACGATCAGCATACACTCCAGCAGCTGCTCCCACCGTCAGCACCTCCCCCGGCCCGGATGCCGGCGGTGCTGCCATCCGCCGCCAGCCCCTCCAGGGCGCTCTCCGTAACAGTGATTGGCTGGTCCATGGACAGCTGCCCGCTGTCCACTGCCTCCAGCGTCAGCAGAGCGGTCATGATCTTGGTGAGACTGGCGGGATAGAGCTCCTCGTGCTCGTTCTTTCCATAGACCATGCGGCCGGTGTTGGCGTCCACCAGCAGGGGCAGCCTTGGCCTGGATGGCGGGGTCAGGCACCTCTGCGGCGGAGGCAGGACCTGTCAGCAGGGAGACCGCCAGGATCAGCAGCAAAAAACAGAGAAAAAGCGGTGTGTTTTTCATATCAAACTCCTACCATCTGTGGTATAATCAACTTGCATCGCGCGGCAGCGGCGCCGAAAAGCGCCGCGGTTCGACATTTCAATTCATAGTATATCAAAAAACGGGTGGGAGTTCAACAGTGAGTGGACGGGGAAGGCCGACAAAAGTGAGATCATTCTGCTGGGGCTGACGGCGGTGTTCCTGTGCGCCCTGGCGGGCCTGTCTCTTCGGGATCGGCAGGACCGCGTCCCGGGCGTAGTCATTGAGACAGAGGCGGAGGTCCCCGGGAGGAGATCGCCCCGGACTTCCCGCCGGTGGATCTGAACACCGCCACGGCGGAGGAGCTGGACACGCTGCCCGGCATCGGGGAGAGCCTGGCCCGCCGGATCATCGCGTAGAGGACCGCGTCACTGTGGACAACGGCAAAGGAGAGGTGACAAATGAGGATTCTGGTGGTTGATGACGAAAAGCTGCTGGTCAAGGGCGTGAAATTCAATCTGGAGAACGAGGGGTACGAGGTGGGTGTGCCTATGACGGTGCCTCCGCCGTGGAGCTGGCCCGCAACGGCCGCTTCGATCTCATCATTCTGGATGTGATGATGCCGGAGCTGGACGGGCAGGAGGCCTGTATGCGGATCCGGGAGTTCTCCAATGTGCCCATCATCATGCTCACCGCCAAGAGCGAGGACGCGGACAAGCTGATGGGCTTTGAGTGCGGAGCGGATGACTACGTTACAAAGCCCTTCAACATTCTGGAGCTGAAGGCCCGGGTTCGGGCGCTGCTGCGGCGGGCCGCCGGCACGCAGCGGAACCGGGCGCCGTCCTGACCGCGGGGGGACTTGTCCCTGAACACGGAGGAGCGGGTGGCCATCCGGGATGGAAAGACCGTGGATCTGACCGCCAAGGAGTACGATCTGGTGGAGCTGCTGATGAAAAATCCCCGGCGGGTATACAGCCGGGAGAGCCTGATGGATCTGGTGTGGGGCTACTCCTACGCCGGGGACTACCGGACGGTGGATGTCCACATCCGCCGCCTGCGGGAGAAGCTGGAGACGTGTTCCGGCGGAGCGGGAGTATATTATGACCAAGTGGGGAGTTGGATACTATTTCAAAGGATAAGGGCAGGATCTGGGACAGCCTGCAGTTCAAGTTCGGCCTGAGCTATATCCTGATTATCGCGGGCGTGCTGCTGCTGCTGAACACCTATCCGCTGCGGGTATCGCAGGATCTGGTGTTCCGCTCCAAGGCAACCACGCTCCAGAGCAGCGTGTCCGTGATGGTCTACTCCCTGTCCGGCCTGGACCGGCTGACCGGAGAATGTGTCCCAGGCCATGGCGGTGGTGGAGGAGACGGGCCTCAGCCGCATCCTGGTGACGGACAGTGCGGGCAAGGTCCTCTACGATACCCGGGAGACCAACGACGCCCTGGGGAGTACAGCTTCTACACAGAGATCGTCCAGGCCCTGCTGGGGAACGACGTGTTCTCCAGCAGCTACCGGGACGGGGCCTTCCGCAGCCGGGCGGCCTCGCCAGTGCTGTACCAGAACCAGATCATCGGCGCCGTATACGCATACGAGTATGACACGGAGCAGGCCGCTCTGCTAGAGGGGCTGCAGGGCAATCTATTGCGGCTCTCCGCCGGCATCGCGGTGGTGGTGCTGTGTCTCAGCGGCCTGCTGTCCCGGGCGCTGACCCGGAAGATCGGCCAGCTGCTCACCGCCATCCGGGAGGTGCGGGAGGGCGCTTACAGCCACCGGGCGGAGGTGCCCGGACGCGACGAGATCGCCCAGCTGGCCCAGGAGTTCAACAGCTTGACGGACCGCCTCCAGACTACGGAGAACGCCCGCCGCCGCTTTGTGTCCGACGCCTCCCACGAGCTGAAAACGCCCCTGGCGGCCATCCGGCTGCTGACGGACTCCATCCTCAGACGGAGAACATCGACCGGGAGACGGCCCGGGAATTTGTCACAGACATCGGGCAGGAGGCGGAGCGCCTCTCCCGTATCACAGAGGATCTGCTCCGCCTGACCCGGCTGGACAGCAACGTGCTGGAGCGGCCGGTGGTAGTGGACGCGCTGCCGGTGCTGGAGCAGGTGATGCGGATGATGAGCCTGGTGGCCCAGGAGAAGGGAACGGAACTGACCTATCGGGCGGAGGGGACCTGTACGATGCTGGCCACCCGGGATGAGATCCACCAGATCATCTATAATCTGACGGACAACGCCGTGAAGTACACGCCGCCGGGCAGCACGGTCCAGGTCTCCCTGTTTCGGGAGGGGGATCAGGTGGTGCTGACGGTGGCTGCTGTGCGCCGCCCTTCTGGCGGCCTTCGGTACATTTCCGGCGAGTCGAGGACCTCTATTTCCTGGAGGCGGATCTGGACACCTGGCGGGAGTTGGCGGAGCCGTATCTGGTGACGGAGCTGCTGGCGGGACCGGAGGACGCCGCCCTCACCAGCGCCATTCCAGAGGCGACTACCCTGCTGTCCCTGGAGCTGGATGGTACCCGGGCCAAGGTGGACCTCTCCTCCCGCTACCGGCTGCTCTCCGGCGTGGCGCTGGCCTTGGCAGACTATGCCATCACCCTGACGCTGACCCAGCTGCCGGAGATCTCCGCTGTCAGCGTGACGGTCCGGGGCCAGCCGCTGGCCTACCGGGACCGGCAGATCTTCACAGCCAGGGATGTCCTGTTTTCCAGCAACGAGGATGTGATCGACACGCTGAACGCCACCCTGTACTTTCTGGATGAGACCGGCGGCCTGACGCCGGTGGAGATGACACTGGACCTGTACGAGGGGGACACGCAGGCCGGGGCCGTGGTCAAGGCCCTGCTGGAGGGACGGAGGAAAAGGACTGGCTCTCCGCCATTCCGGAGGGGTTCCAGGTGACTTCCGTCCGGCTGGAAGAGAGCACGTGCTATGTGGACCTGCCCACGGCGGCTCTGCCGGGTCTGCCGGAGGGGGCGGATCTGTCCCCTGGCCCTCCGGGCACTGGCGGACTCCCCTGCTGTCCCTGCGGGCAGTGGAAGAGGTGCGGTATCTGGTGGACGGTGAGTTCGCCTCCGCCTACGGCGGCGCCGCTGTGCTGGAGCCTTATCTCAGCGCAGCTTGACGGCGGCACCAGCATCAGCGGCGTGGTCTCCGGCGGAATGCCCAGAAACTCCAGCGCCGGGGCGCAGAGGCCCGTGAGCCACTCCAGGGCGCCGGAAGCCCGGAACATGGCCACGGCGGTCAGCAGTCCCACCAGGGCAGGCAGGACCTTCAGCAGGACCGTGAGCCCCTCTTCGGCCCCGTGGGTCAGGGCGCCGTAGACATCCACCCGCTTCCCCATGCCGTAGAGGGCCACCCCGGCCAGCAGTACGGGGATCACCAGAAACTGAGATTCAACGCCGGCACCTCCCCACGGCGGCCAGGAATTTGGCCGTCAGAACGCCAACCACCACCGACAGGGCCGAGGCCAGCCACACCGCCGGCAGGATGTCGAAGGGAGACTGGGCTCCACTGGCGCTGCGGACGGAGGCGATGGTGGCGGGCAGCAGCTGGATGGAAGCGGTATTCAGCACCACCAGCAGGCACAGCTCGTCGCTGGCGGTGCCGCTGCAGCCACGGGCCATCCGCCGGGCCGCCTGGATCCCGAGGGGCGTGGCGGCGTTGCCCAGTCCCAGCAGATTGGCGGACACGTTGGCGGAGAGTGCCGCCAACGTTTTTTCATCCCGGCTGGCCTGGGGCATCAGTCGCCGCAGAATGGGCCGGAAGGCCCGGGCCAATCCGGCAGAGAGGCCGCAGACATTCATGATTTCCATGACGCCGCTCCACAGGCACAGAATGCCGGCCATGGAGACACTGAGCTCCACGGCGGAGGCGGCGCCGTCCATAGCCGCGTCGGCCACGGCGTCCAGATTCCCGGTGAACAGGCCGAAGACCAGGGACAGCACCACCATCCCGGTCCAGATCCAGGTCATTGCCATTGTCATTCCCCCTGTGTTTGTGACGGATACCCAGTTGCTTCACAAAAAATATAGAGAGGACAACTGAGATTTCGGAAAAGCAAATTGGTAAATTCACTTTATTTTTGGAATCAAATTGACAAAATGCGACCGTCTGTGATATGTTCTTATAAATGGATAGTTAGGACATATTGCTGAAAAAGGAGATACATCGTGAAATCAACGGGAATTGTCAGAAAGGTGGATGAACTGGGACGGATCGTGCTCCCTATCGAGATGCGCCGGACGCTGGATATCGGCGAGAAGGATGCATTGGAAATCTATGTGGAAGGCTCGTCCGTCATTCTGAAAAAATACAAGCCCAGCTGCGTTTTCTGCGACGCCACCAAAGACATCACGGTATTCAAGGGGAAGAATATCTGCCCCAAGTGCCTGAAAGAATTGAAAGAGCTGTGAGCGCCCTGTGCGCTGAAAACATGACGCCCATGCGGAGTTCTCCGCATGGGCGTCTTCTGCGCTGCATGTCCTGCGCGGGTCATGACCGCTCCAGGGCCGCGGCGTACAGCTCGTTTTTGGAAAGACCCGTGTGGGCCGATACCTCCCGGGCGGCATCTTTCAGCCGGATTCCCTGGGCCACCAGCCGCAGGACTTGCTCTGTCCCCTCCTCCAGCGTGACGGCGGCGGTCTCCCGGGGCGGGCTGCCCGCCACCACCAGCACGTATTCTCCCTTGGGGGTGTTTTCCTGGTAATAGGCCGCCGCTTCTCCCAGGGTGGTGCGCACAGTCTCCTCGTGGAGCTTCGTCAGCTCCCGGCACAGGGCCACCCGCCGGTCCGGGCCGAAGGTCTCCCGCAGGTCCTCCAGCGTGGCGCGCAGCTTGTGGGGCGCCTCGTGGAAGATCATGGTCCGCTCCTCGTTTTTCAGAGAGTCCAGCCGTTCCCGACGGCTTTTCTTGTTGACGGTGAGGAAGCCCTCAAAGGTGAACCGCCCCGTGGGCAGGCCGCTGACCGCCAGGGCATTCACTGCCGCGCAGCAGCCGGGGATGGAGAGCACCTCCACCCCATTTTCGGCACATAGCCGCACCAGATCCTCTCCGGGATCGGAGATGGCCGGTGTACCGGCGTCCGTCACCAGAGCGCAGGACTCCCCAGCCAGCAGCCGCTGCAGGATGGCCTGGCCCGCAGCGGCATGGTTGTGTTCGTGGTAGCTCACCAGGGGCTTTTTGATCTGAAAGTGATTCAACAGCTTCACAGAGACCCGGGTGTCCTCCGCGGCGATGAAGTCCACGGCTCCCAGCGTCTCCGCTGCCCGGGGAGAGAAGTCCCCCAGGTTGCCGATGGGGGTGGCGACCAGATAGAGCGTACCGCTCATGCGTTCGTCTCCTTTGTTCGGAAATAGGCGTTGTCCAGCTCCGCCGTGGGGCGGCCGGTCCCGTCCTCCAGGCAGAGGGGGGCGGCGATGTCCAGCCCGGGCCGTCCGCCCCGGCGGGCCTCCAACAGCAGCAGGGAAGGGGCGTCCCCCGCCCGGCGGCAGACGAGGCGCAGCCGCTTGGGCTCCAGTCCCCGGGCCCGGAGGGCGCAGCACAGGTCCGCCAGCCGCTCCGGCTTGTGGACCAGGCAGAAGCTCCCGCCCCACCGCAGCAGCCAGGCTGCTGCTGTGCAGATATCCTCCAGGGTGCAGCCAGTCTCGGACCGGGCAGCCCGGAGGGCCTCAGTCTCCGGCAGCCTGCCGGACCCGGCGGGATAGTAGGGAGGGTTGCACACCACCAAGTCAAAGCCACCGGCGGGCAGCAGGCCGCGGATCTTTCGTAGGTCTCCCCGGCGGAAGATCAGGCGGTCTGCCAGGCCGTTCCGGGCGGCGGCCTGCTCCGCCAAGCGGACGGCGTCCGGCAGCAGCTCCACACCGGTGACGGACAGTGCCCGCTGGCGCTGGAACAGCAGAAGGCCCAGCAGTCCGGTGCCGCTGCCCAGGTCGCACACCCGAAGCCCCGGCTTCAGCCGGGGAAAGCTGCCCAGCAGAAAGGAGTCGGTACTGGGCTGGAACAGGCCGTCATCGCAGACGAAGGAGAGTCCGCCGGGGCAGAGGAGTTCCCAGTGCTGCAAGTCGATCCCCCCCATTGGATGATGTCTATATTCATATTATAATGGAAGATCATCATTCTTGCAATGGGGGGCACGGTTCAAAAGAAAAGGCCGCTTGGGCGCGCTCCGGTGCAGTGGCCCTCCGCGCGACGATCGGTGCAAGCGCCGATTTGGTCTGGCCTTTGGGCCTTTTGCGATTCCTGTAGTTGCTGCCCCGTGGCGGATCGTGCGGACGGCGCGGAGCGGCCACTGCATGTTCTCTCCTTCTCTTTTTGCTGCCGCTGGCCCGGTGGGTGATGGAAGTTTCTGCAGCAGGCCGATGCTCTCATCGCCCGCCGGTCCAGGCCCCTGCGGGTCGTGAGGGCCGAGACTTACAGCACGGTCCGGAGCCAGCCCAGGACCAGCAGGTGGAGGGGGTAGAACATATAAAAGAACCACTTGGAAAAACCGCCGCTGGTTCCGTGCCGGCCTGTGTAGCGGGAGAGGAGCAGCAGCGGCAGAAACGCCCCCACGTACTCGACGGAGTAGGCGTAGAGCTCCCAGTCGATCTGGAAGACATGGTCGTAAAACAGTCCGAAAAACGGGTGGATCAGCAGGGAGAGCACCCCCATGTCCAGCATGACCACCATGCAGTAGGCAAACGCCTGGTGCTTCCAACTGCCATAATAATAGTCGAACACCAGGATAATCACCACGCCTGTGTAGCCCCAGTCCGCCGGGACAGACAGGATGAACAGGAGCAAAATCAGCAGGACCTTCCAGGCAGAGCAGAGGCGCGGGCTCCTGCGGATGCGGACCGCCAGAACGCCCAGAAAAATGGTATAGATGACATTGGGGCGCATCAGCTGGATGGCGGCCAGATCGCCGCCGAAGTGGAAGTACAGAAAGGGAAACCAGCTGACCAGCGCGAAAACAGCCAGGCGGAGCAGATACCGGTTGAGGTTTCTGGTGTGGTGACAGCCCTCCACGGCGGCAAAGAACATGGTGGGGCCGGTGATTTTTCCGATGGAATGCAGGAGAATCGCCAACAGGGTGCCGTCGGGGACAAAGGCGAAGGCGATATGGTCGATCACCATGGCCGCCACCGCCACGGCCTTCAGATGATTGAGGGAGAGCCCGCCCCGGGACCGCTCCAGGCATTCAGCGGACGGGGGAGGGCAGGCGGGCAGCCCCTGTGGCGTTCTCCGGAAAGGCCGCGGCTTTCCTCCAGACAGTGGTCGGTCATGCGGCTCCCTCCATGGCCCGCAGGGCCGTCACCAGAGCCGGTTCCCCGGCGGGGGAGAGAATGTCCGGCGTGGTGCCCGTTTCCTCACTGCTGGAGCCGTCACCGTTCAGGCCGAACATCATGGTGAACTGCACCAGGATGCCGCTGTTGGGCAGCTGCAGGAAGACTGGATCCAGAGCCCCGATGCCGTCACCGCCGGTGGGACTGCCCACCAGGGTGGCGAAGCCTGTCTCCTGGCAGAACACGGCGAAGGACTCGCTGGCGGAGTAGACCGCCGGCCCCACCAGCACCCAGATGCGGCCGTGGAAGGGGGCCCGCTCTGCCGCTGGCTCCACAGAGAGGGTGCTCTCCACAAAGTGGGTGGCGGCCTGGATTCCGTCCCGCTCCAGCTTGGGCAGATCCGGCAGGTCCGCGATGGGGTGCAGCTCCTCCGGGGAGAACACCTCCTGGATATAGGGGCGGTTGTTGCCGCTCTCCGCCAGCAGGGCATAGTTGGTGCAGGAGAGGGGACGGTCCGTCAGGGGCGCCGCCAGCAGCTGCTGCCAGTAGACCTCGCTTCCGCCGGAGTTGTCCGTCAGGTCGATGATGAGATCCGTGCAGTCCGCCGCCTGGCGGTAGAAGTCCGTCAGGGCCGCCCGGTCTGTGGCGTAGCTGTCCTCATATTCCGCCGGGAAGCTGTCGATCTTCACATACCCCACGTCTCCGCCGGGCAGGAGCAGGGTGTGGAGGTTCGCGGCAGGCTCCTCCGAATCGGCTGAATTGACCGTGCCGTCCTCTTCGCCGTAGGCATCCAGCAGCGTCTGGAGTCTTTCATAGCCCCGGACGGTCACCGGGTCCGTCAGCACCTCCCGCCAGTGCTCCCGGTCCTGGATGCCGCCGTCCTCATAGGCCTCACAGTAGGCGCGGTACATATCCGGCTCCACGATCCAGAGGTGGCCGTACGTCCCCAGGCGGAACAGTGTGCTGTAAACAGCGGAATAGAATACCTCGTCGCTGTCGCTTTCCTGGATCATCTCCCGGTATGCCTGGAAGATGGCCGCCGACGGGTCCTCCGGGTTGTCCCGGTCTCGGACACCCATGCAGAGATAGCTGTCCCCCAGTGTCTGGACCAGGTAGTCGTAGTCCTCCAGCCGCTGTTCCTGGGTCAAGCCAAGCAAGTGGTCCATGGAGGGGACCTCAGATTCCGGCCCTCCCAGGGCACCGCATCCCGCCAGCAGACAGGGCAGCACCGCTGCTGCCAGCAGCTTCTTCCAAGCGTGTTTCATCGTGTGTCTCCTTTCAAATCGGCTGTCCCCAATATTACGGGAGTAAAGGGCCTCTTTCTTCACTCCAGCGGGGAACACCGGCAGGATAACACCAATTTCTTACAACTCTATGGAGAAATCTCTTACAGATTTCTTACAGTTCCCGAAACGACAAAAAGGTCCGCGAGCTTTGGCTCGCGGACCTTTTATGTATCCTCGATTACTCCTCGGGGACGATGGCGCCGTTGGGGCAGGTGTCGCTGCAGGAACCGCAGTCCAGGCAAGCGGCAGCATCGATGACGTACTGGTCATCGCCCTGGCTGATAGCACCGGCGGGGCAAGCGTCCGCGCAGGAGCCACAGCTCACGCAGGCAGAAGTGATTTTGTAAGCCATGGGAAGCACCTCCATCAGAATTGTACCCCTATTGTAGCATACAAATTAAAAAAAGCAAGTACCAGCCGTTCAAATTCTATGGTTAAATTTTCGAAAAAATACGGGAAAGCGTCCAAAAATGACGTTTGTCAAGACTAACTGTTCACAAATTGTTTTCAAATAGGTCAAAGAAAGTCAAAATTCAACTCTTGACATTTTGCTCGGGCGTGTTATACTAAACACAGAACAAAAGGTTAAAGAAAGTCAAAGTCAAAGAGACGAGGCGTTCTTTGGAAAGGGAGGAATCAGCCGTGGGGATTTCCGATTTGATTGCCAGCTTCCTGCAGGAGAGTTTGGAGGAGACGGACGGTGGTGTGCTGGAGGTCCAGCGCAATGACCTGGCCCAGCGCTTTAATTGCGTACCCAGCCAGATCAACTACGTGATGTCCACCCGCTTTTCCCCGGAGCGGGGTTATATCGTGGAGAGCCGCCGGGGCGGCAATGGCTACATCCGGATCACCCGGGTCCGGGTGGACCGCCAGACGCTGCTGATGCAGGTCATTAACACCCTGGGCAGCCAGGTGGACCTGGCCTCCGCTCGGGCCATCCTGAACAATCTGGTCCAGGCCGGCGCCCTGGAGGAGAACGCAGGCCGGAGCATTCTGGCCGCCGTCGGCGACAAGGCCCTGGCCGCGGTCCCGCGGGAGAGCCGGGACACCGTCCGGGCGGACATCATGAAGCAGGTGCTGATCCTGCAGGTGTAGCCGGGACCCGGGCAGCGGGGAAAAATGTTTCAATAAGCACGCACAGTTTCCAGATGATAGGAGGAATTGATTTATGAAATGCGAAAATTGTGGTAAGAATGAAGTTACCTTTGTGTATCGGAGCAACGTGAACGGCCATGTGGAAGAGAAGCACCTGTGCAGCGACTGCGCGGAAAAGCTGGGCTATACCCAGCGGCTGGGTGCCCAGAGCCAGCGGATGATGCAAAGCTTCTTCGGGAACAGCCTCTTTGGAAACGATTTCTTCGACGATTTCTTCTCTCCCATGCCCAGCCTGCTGGGGCGGAGAATGAAGATGCTGGAGGACCCCTTTGACGACTTCTTCGCCGAGATGCCGGCCCTGAGCGCCTCTCCTGTCCAGCAGCAGGAGGCAAAGCAGGAAAAGAAGGACGACCTAGTAGGCCAGGAGGACCAGAGCCGCTTTGCCTATCTGCGCCAGATGAACGCGCTGAAGCTGGAGATGAAGAAGGCTGTGCACCAGGAGAACTTTGAGCGGGCGGCGGAGCTGCGGGACCAGATCAGGTCTCTGGAGGCCGCTCACAAGGAGCAGAAGGAAAACAAGTAAACGGGACTTTCCCATGGAAAGGAAGGTAAGACACTATGAATGAGAACAAATTTTCGCCCAGGGCGGAGGAGGCCCTGCGGCTTTCCCAGGAGGCAGCCGGTGAGCTGGGCCACGGCTACGTGGGCACGGAGCACCTGCTGCTGGGCCTGATCCGGGAAGAGGAGGGCGTGGCCCACACCGTTCTGGCGGAGGCGGGCCTCACCGATGACATGATCGTGGAGATCATCAAGAAGAGCGTGGGTGCCGGTCTGCCCGGCAGCAATCCCGCCCAGGGCCTCACCCCCCGCGCCAAGCGGGTGGTGGAGCTGGCCATGGAGGACTCCATGCGGGGCGGCTACAACTACGTGGGCACGGAGCACCTGCTGGCGGGCATCCTGCGGGAAGGCAACAATATGGCCGTCCGCATCCTGCGCACCGCTGGCGTGGATGCCCGTCACCTGTACACAGCCCTGATGCAGAAGCTGGGTGAGATGCCCCGGAGTCAGGCCGCCGATCCCGGCCGCTCCGGCACCAGCCCCGCAAAGGAGGATAACGGCAAGAACAAGACCCTGAAGGAGTTCACCCGGGACCTGACCGCCGACGCTCGGGCCGGCAAGCTGGACCCGGTCATCGGCCGGGACGGGGAGATCCAGCGGGTGATCCAGATTCTCTCCCGCCGCACCAAGAACAACCCCTGCCTGATCGGTGAGCCCGGTGTGGGCAAAACCGCCATCGCTGAGGGTCTGGCCCGGAAGATCGTTATGGGCGACGTACCCGACGAGATGCTGGACAAGCGCCTTTTGTCCCTGGACCTCAGCGGCATGGTGGCGGGCACCAAGTACCGGGGTGAGTTTGAGGAGCGGATTAAGAAGCTGCTGGAGGAGGTCAGGAAGTCCGGCAATGTGATCCTCTTCATCGACGAGCTCCATACCATCGTGGGCGCCGGCAGCGCCGAGGGCGCCGTGGACGCCGCCAACATCATCAAGCCGGCTCTAGGCCGGGGCGAGATCCAGGTGATCGGCGCCACCACCCTGAACGAGTACCGGAAGTATATCGAGAAGGACGCCGCCCTGGAGCGCCGGTTCCAGCCGGTGCAGGTGGGTGAGCCCAGCCAGGAGGCGTCTCTGGAGATCCTGAAGGGCCTGCGGGAGAAGTACGAGAAGCACCACAGCCTCCAGATCACCGACGAGGCCCTGGAGGCCGCCGTGAAGCTCTCCGCCCGGTATATCAACGACCGGTTCCTGCCGGACAAGGCCATCGACCTGATGGACGAGGCCGCCAGCCGGGTGCGGATGGAAACGGAGGAGATCTCCCCGGAGCTGAAGAGCCTGGAGGAGAAGATCGCCGCCCTGGCCAAGGACAAGGAGGCTGCCATCGAGAAGCAGGACTATGAGACCGCCGCCAAGCTGCGGGACATTGAGAAGGACTACCAGGAGCAGGTGGAGATGGAGCGGGAGAAGCGCCGCAAGAACAACACCCAGCACCGCCCGGTGAACGCTGACGACATTGCCGCCGTGGTGGCCGGCTGGACCGGTATCCCCGTCACCCGTCTGACGGAGGATGAGGGCACCCGCCTGCTGCACATGGAGGACACCCTCCACGAGCGGGTAGTGGGTCAGGACGAAGCCGTAAAGGCCGTGGCCCGGGCCATCCGTCGGGGCCGTGTGGGTCTGAAGGATCGAAGCGCCCCATCGGCTCCTTCCTGTTCCTGGGCCCCACCGGCGTGGGAAAGACGGAGCTGTGCAAGTCCCTGGCAGAGGCCATGTTCGGCGATGAGAACGCCATGATCCGGATCGATATGTCTGAGTATATGGAGCGGCACACAGTGTCCCGTCTGATTGGCCCCCGCCGGGCTATGTGGGCCACGAGGAGGGCGGTCAGCTGACGGAGAAGGTGCGGCGCAAGCCCTACTCCGTGGTACTGTTTGACGAGATCGAAAAGGCCCACGAGGATGTGTGGAACATCCTGCTGCAGCTTCTGGATGACGGCCGGATCACCGACTCTCAGGGCAGGATGGTGGACTTCAAGAACACCGTCATCGTCATGACCAGCAACATCGGTGCCCGCAGCCTCACTGCCATGGGCAGCAAGCTGGGCTTTTCCGCCGAGGAGCGGGACTCCGATCCTGACGCTGAAAAGAAGTTCGAGACCGCCCGGGAGCAGGTGATGGCGGAGCTGCGTCAGACCTTCCGCCCGGAGTTCCTAAACCGGATCGACGATATCATCGTATTCCGCCCCCTGACGGAGGAGGACATCCGGGAAGTGGCCCGGCGGATGCTGAAGACCGTCTCCGCCCGGATGGGGACCATGGGCATCCACCTGGATGCCAGCGACGAGGCTGTGGCAGAGCTGGCTAAGGAGGGCTTTGATCCCAAGTACGGGGCCCGTCCTCTGCGCCGGGCCATCCAGAGCAAGGTGGAAGACGCCGTGGCCGAGAAGATGCTGGACGGCACCCTCAAGGCCGGTGACACCGCCAAGCTTACCGTGGAGAACAATCGACTCTGCGTTTCCAAGTGAAGAGACCTGGTCAAGCCGTCCGGAGGCCCCATAGCCTCCGGACGGCCTTTCCGACATACCGGCCGGAAGCGAATAGACTTGACTTTGGCGGAGAAACAGGTAAAATAGAGAGGTATAAAATGAACCCATCGTGCTGTCCCCGATCCAGTAAAAGATGGTGCCAGAGTGCCAACGCGGCGGATCGCAGAGTATATTGCCGCACGTATGTGGGGGAAGAACGCCCCCGGGCGGGAGAAATATCTATGACCAAATGTAGCGTAGTTGGCAGCACGCGTGATTTGGGAGTGCCGTGGCGGTATCCGGGACAGGGCAAGGCGAAACGCCGCAAAGCCTTGCGACACCTGCGTTTGCTGGATTTTCCCCGGTTGCCGAAAACGGCACAAAAGCGGCTTTGACCACAGGAATGACCACAGACAGAAAAAACTTTATTTTTACCGTTCGCCGTGGTATCATGGCAGAAAAGTGAATATCCGGGTATAGCGAAGTTGGTATCGCGCCTGGTTGAACCATACTTTCTATGGAAGACAACGAAACCGAATGGTTTTTGGCGCAGTTTATCTCTCTTTTATGTCGGAAATGGTGTTCAAACGACATTAGAATTGGATAAAACAAAATTTACTTACACAGGGCTCCCCTCTTTCCCTGAAGAAAGAGATATCTTACTTTTCTCTGATACAAATATCAAGCTAAGTCATTTTGCTTTCTCTTAAACTTCATTTTTGCAAAAGATCAGTGTTGGGGGAAAATGAGTAACACTCCTAATTTTGAAAAAAAGACCTTGTGCAAATATATTTCCATTATAGATTATTATCACAATGCAAGTACATATAGTAAAGTTTTTTTAAAAGGGCTGGGTTATCCTGTAAAATATGCTCAATCATCTAATTATATTAGTACACAAAAGGCTTTTAAGGAAATTGATTGCGTAGAAAAATTTGATATTTCATACTATCTATGATACAATAAATAAAAGAACTCCAGTAAGGCATACTGCCGCCTTAGCTATTAAGGTTGATGTAACTACATTCTGTTGAATTTGGAATGGCTTCCAGCCATGCTGTGTAGCCAGAAAGAAAGTAAAAATCAGAACCTCGGCCCTCGCGAACTTCGCTCACGCCGAGAACCCGCTTTCACTTTCTTCCTGTTCAAAGAATTGTACCAAATTCAAGTGGAGTTCTTTATTTATAACAGACGGGGGTATAGCATGCTTATTTTCGCAGAGAATTATAGCTATGACGACCCTCTTAATATAGTTTTTTGTGTGGTAGCCATTATAGCAAGAAAAGCAAACATGATAAGAGGAACATATTGAAAGAACATATTGATGGCTCAACCTCAAATTTGCATGCCATTATTTTGGAAGAGAATTTCCAATTTGCAAGTACAAGTAAGCAATATTTGTCTTATGATGATATTTATTTGTCTGGTCTTGCTCAAATTGAGCAACTGGCTTCTCTATATGCCAGTAAAATAATTATCATTCATGAAACTATTTCGACCGCTGCCGAACTGGGAATGTTTGCTATAGATCCCATTTTGGCTCAAAAAATCTGCCTACTCGTACCCGACAAGGTTTCAATTGAGGAAGAAAAGATTTCTGGCTTTATTAGGTTGGCCTTTTTTCAGGAAAAGGCTCCTGAAAACATGGTTCGATTAATTCGTTATTACCCAGATGTGGAAGTCCATCGCACTTCTCCGAACAAGAGTGACTATTACTCTTATTTTCATGATAATAAAATTCGCACATTTTTAGAAAAAGAACTTGAATCATTTCTGATCAGCGGAACTTCTAAAAGGACGATTCATTTTCAGAAAAATCGTTTTTATAACTCTAATAATGCCCCCAGTGTTGTTGACTATACACTTTCATCAACTAATCAATCGATCGCCATTAGTACACACATCGAAGCATTAAAAAAGTACACTTACTTTCAATGTTAGGGGTAGATTTTATCCGTAAAGAACTGCGCAAAGAAAAAGAGATTAGGATACATGTCAATTACATATATAATGTATATAGGGATATTCTTCGGAACACAGTGGAATCGCTTACCGGAATAGACGCCGAAAATTTTAAGGTTAGTGTTTCATTAAAGGGTACCAATTGTACATTGAAGCAGGCAGTAGGCTATTTCTTATATATGCTTCAAGCTGCGAATTTAATTAGCCTTGTTCAAATAAGCGCAGTCTCTCCCCACTACAAGGAAAATTCAATTATCAACCCATCTCGATAAATATATAAGACATATTAATGATGCCTTGCTCGATATCGGCACGACAGAATTTGGGAGGTTAGTTACATGAATGTACAACATCCCGACATTAAAATTCGATATATTCGTACAAAGAATAAAACTCGAAAATTAGTAACATATAGTTCTGACGATTGTGAATTAAGAGTCAGGCACAAAAAGAATTAATGACTTCATTGAAGCGCGCTTTATACCGTCCATTTTTTCTAAAGGGTATGTAAAAAATAGAATCTATATATCACAATGCCCTCGCACTTATACAATGATTATTTTATCATGCTTGATATCAAGGACTTTTTTTCCGCATATTTGTCACAAACAGCTTGCTGACAAGTTATTCTATGAAATGAATTTGTTATCACGCGAACAAATAAGCATGAAAGAATGCAAAAATGTCATTGAATTATGTAGCGTTAGTAGCCGCGGACTTCCATTAGGCTTTTTATAACATCTCCACTTCTTTCAAATGTGTATATGAAAGAATTTGACGGTATTTTCTTCGGGCAACTAAAAAAACTCGGATTGGAAAATCCAATATATACCCGTTATGTAGATGATATTACAGTCTCATTTAAGTATTCTAATCGCATCCCCCATCGAAGTAGAAAATCAAGTTGTTGATTTGGCCCAGTCACTTCTTTCAAAATATGGCCTACAACTTAACAACAGAAAAAAGCGGTCATATAATTTGAATATTTCTAACCATGTTCGTATAACTGGCATTAACATTACCAAGCAACCAGATAACAAGCGATTGCTCACAGTCGGGCGAGCTACTAAAAATGAATTATACTGGGGAGCAATAGACTGCTTAAAGTCAAGAGATCCTGAAAAGATAGCCCACATTAAAGGAATGCAATCCTTCATTCTATCTATTGAAAAGAATGGCTACGAAAAATGTTACTCTAAAGCTATGATTCAACAAATTCGCAATTTGGGATTTTTTAGTTTAAAAGAACTTATTGATTCCCTGGATTGATCTTGTTGCTCATGTTTTCATATGAACTAAATCAACTCTATGGTGGCAAATAATTGCTCCCATAGAGTTGATTTTTATATGATTTTTCACTTTTTCTCTTTTTTAATAAATAGTCGCCCATCACCTTCGCCCAAATCCATCAGCCGTTTCGCTTCCGCAATCTCGGCTTTCATCTCTACGATTAGCACTTTGAGCTTCTCCTCGCACTCCTCGCGGGTGTGGGCATAGACATTTCGGGCGTGCTTTTTGCCGTCGGGCCATTTGGGAGAATAGCGTCCTTCAAAGAGGTGGCCGTTGATCTCACTGACGCAGCCGGTACCGGATCTGCGCTTGCGGCCCACATAGGGCTTGAAGTCGGTCATACTCGGCTTTTCCGCCTGGGCCGGGGCAGTTTCCCACCCCAGCTCTGAAGTGTCCGCCTGCGGCGCTGCTTTGCCGATGCCGCGGTCGATGTTGGCGGCGGCTGTGAGCCGCATGTCGTCGGTGATGTGGGTATAGATGTCCAGTGTGGTGGCCGCCGACACATGGCCCAGCATGGCGGAGAGAGTTTTCACATCCATACCGTTTTCCAGCGCCAGCGTTGCGAACGTATGACGCAAATCATGGAAGCGCACATGCTTGCATCCTGCGTGCTCCAGAATGAACTGCAACCTGCGCCGTACACTACGCCGGGGGTGATGGGGCAGTCCTCCTTCACCGGGGACGGGAACATCCAGCGGGAGTCCACTGCCTTTTTATACTCCTGCAGCACCGCCACCACGGCGGGCGGCAGGACGAGCTTGCGGACGGAGTTTTTTGTCTTGGGCGTGCTGATCTGAAGTTGGCCCCGCACATCGTAGACCTGCTTGTTCACATTCAGCACGCCGGTTTTGAAGTTCAGGTCGTCCCATTGCAGCGCCATGAGCTCAGCCTCGGCGCAGGCCGGTTGCCAAGTCCAGAAGGAATACCTCGTAGTAGCCCTCGAACTTCGCCTGAATGAGAAACCGCTGCAGTTCCTCCCTCGTCAGTACCTGCATCTCCCGTGCCTTCTTCGGCGGCAGCTTGCAGCCGATGGCCGGGTTCACACGAATCAGTCCATCCTGCACTGCCTTTTCCAATGCGGAGCGGCAGGTAGCATGGCACATGCGCACCATCCGGTCTGACAGCCCTTCGCCGTACTTGTCGGTGAAGCGCTTCCGGCCGCTTTTCTTGAGTCGGCCGTAGAACTGCTGCAGGTCGTTCTGTGTCAGCTTATTCAGCGGGATGTCCCCAATCTCCGGAATGATATGCAGGCGGATGCGGCTCTCATAGGTTTCCTGTGTGGTGGGACGGATCTTAGGCTTGGAGTGATTTCTCGTACCAGTATGCCAGCCAGTCCCCGAAGGGCATCTCTGGCCGCACCTTCTCCGGTTTCAGTCCGCCGCACTCCGCCTTGAGCTTTTGGAGCTTCTCCACGCACTCCTTCTTGGTTTTGGCGAGGACATTTTTCGTTTTGGGATAGCCGTTATCGTCATAGCCGATGACGATGCGCCCCTCCCACCGACCGTCCTTGCGCTGTCTTACGGTTCCGTCGCCGGCTTTTCGTTTTCTTGCCACGGTTTCAACTCCTTTCCGAAGATGTCCTCCATGAAGCCGCCCACGATGCCAGAGGCTGTCTTCTGCATATCCGATGTAACATGGGTATAGGTGTCCAGCGTGAAGGAGGCGTTGGTATGCCCCAGAATTCCAGACAGGGTTTTGGCATCCACGCCGCTGGCGATAGCGTGGGTGGCGAAGGTGTGGCGCAGATCGTGAAAGCGGATGCTGGGCAGTCCTGCCCGCTGGAGCAGCGTTTTCATGTGGCGATACGCCGCGTTGGGATCGACAGGGGATCTTCCGGCTTCACCGGATCTGGGAATATCCATTGGCTGATGGCATCCACTTTTCGCCGCTGTAGGATTTCAGTCACCCTGTTCGGCAGGATGATGGTACGCATGCCTTGATTGGTCTTCGTCTCACCGGTGGTGTACTCGCCCTTCCGCTGGCTGTGGAGAGTGCGGCACACCTTCAGCGTACCGGCGTCCCCATCGAAGTCGCTCCATTGCAGACCACAGATCTCGCCGCGGCGCAGGCCGGTCATCAGCTCCGTCTGGAAGAAGTCCCGCCACACTTCGTCCTGCTCCACCACTGTAAGGAAGTCGTCCAGCTCCGCGCGGGTGAGGATACGCTTGGGCTTGTAGTTGGGCTTGGGCGCCGTTGTCCCCTCGGTGGGGTTCCTGGGAATGACATGCGCCTGCACTGCGTCTTTCAGTGCGGCGTGGAGGGTGGAGTGAATGTGGATAAGGGAGATTTGTTTATCGCCCAGCTGCGGCTTGATGTAGTATTCGATGTAGCGGCGGTAGCCCTCGAGGGTACCGGGCCGCACCGTACCCGCCTTGTACTCCGTGAGCCAGCGGTCCAGCCACTGGCCCAGCGTCATCCGGCTGTCCTCGGTCAGCTCCACATCGCGGTAGCACTCGATGTTCTGGTGGAGCTTGTCCAACAGCGCCTTTTGCGTCTTGGCGTAGACATGACGAAACAGTGGTTCGCCGTTTTCTTTGTGGCCGATAACGATACGCCCTTCCCAGCGTCCGTCGTCACGCCTTCGCACCATGCCGTCGCCGGACGGCCTTCGTTTTGCCATGTATTTCACTTCCTTTGGATTCATTTTCTTTTTGCAACACAAACAACTACCACACTTTTGCGGAAATAGCTATTGGTTTTTTGAAAGATTTAGACCGTCTTCTGGAAGTCGAGAGCTTCCTTGAAGGAGATCCGTCCGTTGGTGCTCTGCACCTCACGGACACTCCGACCACGCAGAAGCTGATAGTCACGTGCGTCCATATCGGTGTCCTCGGCCAAAATGTGATTGCATAGGTTCTGCTCCACAGCCAGCTTGTAGAGCTGTGAACCAACACGGCGCGCATAGTTGTCCATCGTACCGATCATCACAGAGGAGATGGCTTGTGGCAGGAATGCACCAGCACTCTTTGTGTTCAGGTACCCAATGTAGAATCGCAGCGCGTTCTCCACGAACTCATTTTGCGTGGAGCAGTTGTCACTTTTATAGTGGCTCAGTACATCCTCCCAGATTCGTTCATCGATCCAGATCGTATGTCTTTTTTTGTCACTCATAGCTTCAAATCCTTTCATTTTTTCTGATAAGCGTCATTTGTTTTCTCGAAAACACTGGCCCTTCGCCTGTATTTCACAAAAATAGCGTCATTTTATGGTTTCCCACGGCAAAACAGCATCGATTGAAAGCCCTGAAACTGCCCGCACTGCGGGCAGTTGTGGCTCGCCCTGACGCAGAAAAGCGTCAGGGCTTTCTCCTGCTTCTCTTTCGTCGGCGGCAAATCGGTCTGATTTTCGGTCATCCCGCCCGGTCAAGCATCCACGGCGCATCACCCCCTTCCGGGCAGAACACGCTACGGTAGGTACTGATGTCCGGCACCATGCCATGCTCCAGCATGATCTCACTTTGCAGCAAGCGCACGCACAGCTCCGCATAGACACTTCTCATCCCGTCTCGGCACCGACGGGCAACAGCTCTTTGCTCATCGGTCAGATCACCGTAGTGTTCATCGCAGAGAAACAGGCGAAGTCCGTCTTCATCAATGAGGTCGGCATGATCCTTGTTCCACGCCCACCGGATGTAGCGTACTGTGTCGTGCGTGCGCTGGAGAACCATCATCGGGTCATGGTCTACAATAAAGTTTGCAAGCTGCTGCATCATGCGCTTTCCTCCTTTTTGTTCTGCCGATTCAATTCGGCCAGCCGTTTCTCTGCCTTTGCCCGCTCTATGTCACGCTCCGCCCGCAGGAACTGCCGCTGATAGTTCAGCTCCAGTGCTTCCTGAATGGGGCGGATGGTGTAGATGAGACTTCCGTTGCTCACGCGGCCGTCCTTTGTGGTGATGGTACTGGGCTCGGTGTGAATAAGCCCCTTCTCCTCCAGACCGGCCACATACTTCCGCACGGTGTTTTCGCTCAGCTGCACCGCCTTTCCGATGGTGCGGTAGCTGGGATGGCACTGGTAGGTTCTGCGATCCTCGCAGCGCAGAAGGTAATTGTAGACGGCGATCTCATGAGAGCTGAGGCCGAGATTGAACACCTCGTTTGGCACGAGGTAGTAATACTTGTTCGGATCTCGCTTAGGCCAACGCCGGAACATCAGGCATCACCTCCTGGAGCTCATAGGCGCTGGAGATGGACACGCCCAGCACCTGCGCCACCGTGTTCGCGTTGAGGAACAGCGGCAGCTGGTCATAGTTGGTGAATGTGGATTCTTGCATTGGATTCCTCCTTTATAATTCTTTGTTGAGAGCTGCAAGCAAAAAGCTCCCACTGAAAAAGTGGGAGCAGTATCTATATTGCAAATTTGGAACCTCATGATAGAATAGAAGCATGAGGAGGTGAGCCGATGCCGCTGGTAAAATACAGGATCTATGAGCTGTCCGCCAGAGCCGTGATCAGCTATGGCAGGCAGCAGGACGGGACATATACCTTCCGTCTCAGCGCCGCCGAGACAGAGAAATGCAAATCACTTTCCGTGCCTCCGAGCAGGACGATAACGCACTGTTCTATCAGATCATGTGCGTGCTGCACGGCGATGCCTTCACCGGAAGACCCGGTGGGCAGCTGGTGACTGACCTCTCGGACATCATTTTCTATATGGACTTCTCCGGCATATTCGACCGGAGCGGTGCCGATTTTGGCTCCGGCCCGCATCGCTATCTTGCCTTTGAGCGTTCGGGCAGGAAGGAAGAGAGAAAGCAGATGCGGCATTACTATTTCGGGCACCTGACGGATGTGGTGATGGTGGATTCCAATATGCTGGCTGCGGAGCGGCTGGGCGGCGCTGACTACGACGGCGATATGATCAAGACCATATCTGATCCGATCCTGAATGCCTGCGTCCGCCGCAACTACAACCTCTACCGCTACGAGAAACACAAATCCCTCACCAACACAGAGAACATTCCTCTGCTGATGATCCCTACGGCCCAGCCCCAGATCCGCAGTGCCGACGACTGGGAGGCACGCTTTGAAACGGTTCGCAGCACCTTTTCCTCCCGCGTCGGTCAGATCTGCAATGCCGCGCTGGATCGCAGCATTATCGCCTACAACGAAAACTCCGACGCCGAGGAGCGGGAGCGCTGCCGGAAGGAGACGGAAACATTGGCCATCCTCACCGGGCTGGAGATCGACTCCGCCAAGAGCGGCATCCGCCCTGATTTGGATGAGTATCTGACTCACAAAACCGTCAAGCGCAGTGCCTTCCTCAAATATAAGACGCTGGTAGAGGAGGCGGAGACCCGGCGCGCCTGGTATGAGCCTACCCATGCCGCCAGGGTAAAGGCGTTTTTCAAAAAGGTGGATTGGGACGCGGTAGACTCCAACGTGGAGCGCCTGCCGTATCTGGCACAGCAGCTGAAAAAGAACACGCCGCGCATCAAGGCAAAGCCCGCCAAGGACGAAGAATTGTTTTCCTTTGCTGCCCAGCAGCCGGACTGGAGAGAGCAACTGAACTCCGATAAGCTGGCGGCGGTAGATGCGCTGCTGCAAGATTACGATGTCTGCCTCTCCCGCATCCGGGCCTGCCGCGCTCCGGTGAAGGAGAAGAAGCGGAAGAGCGATGTGGAGCGCATTCTGTATGCCGTGTCCGCTCTGCGGCAGGCCATGCATTGTCTATGGCGGTGCATCCGTTGAGCCGCCGCCTATGCTCTACTCCTCGTCATCATCGGCCCACGAGATCATGTGAATATCCCCGGTGTCCATGTCCATCGCCATGTGATCTCCCATGCATCATGATACTCCATCGGGTCCATCGCCATGCTGTCAGAAGCCGCTCATGGCGAAGTCGCCGTCATCGTAGTCAAAAATGTACTTTGACATACCGTGTACCTCAATTTTAATCATCGTATTCCGGATAGTCAGGCGCCCCTCGGGCATCAATACGCTTTGTTTTCTGCGGTTTGCATT
>VOFI01003311.1_pt1 | contig 44515 bp, 80 predicted proteins | sample 5384131 | NCBI WGS metagenome assembly VOFI01 (sample SAMN12384728, study PRJNA508395) | human gut metagenome | isolation source: healthy gut H | host: Homo sapiens
GGTGTATTAGTAGACGTTGAGACAGATGTGATCAACGATGACATCAAAGAGATGGCAAAGAACCTTGCAATGCAGCAGCAGCATTAAAACCACTTTACACCAGCAGAGATGAAGTAGATGCAGACTATATCGAGAAAGAGAAAGAAATCTTAATGGTACAGGCTAAGAACGAGAAGCCGGATGCAAACGAGAAGATCTTAAACGGTATGGTAATGGGACGTATCAACAAAGAGTTAAAAAGAAATCTGCTTATTAGACCAGGTTTATGTAAAAGCTGAAGATGGAAAACAGGTTGTAAGCAAATATGTAGAAGAAGTTGCAAAAGCAAACAATGCAAAGATTAAGATCAAGAAATTCGTTCGCTTCGAGACCGGTGAAGGTTTAGAGAAGAAGAATGAAGATTTCGCAGCAGAAGTTGCAGCTCAGATGAATGCATAATTGAATATTGTGTTAAATTTCTGAAATGATTAATACCCCTTATGAATGGTGGTGACACTGTTTGTAGGGGGTTATTTTTTATGTCTAAATATAAAAGTGACAATGATCTACCAACCACATTGAAACAATCTCCTAAATATGATAAATTGAATAATAAACAAAAGAATGGGGGCTACAAATGAAAACAGAAGCAAAAAAGAAAGTATCAAAAAATCCTTGTCATATGTTTCGCATCCTTTTAATGGCATTGAACATCAAATCCTTTGTCAGAACCGGAGGACTCTATCCGGGAGGGGCGACCGGTCTGGCACTTTTAATACAAAGAGCAGCGGACATGTTTTTACATATTACAATTCCATATACCATTGTCAATATACTGCTCAATGCCATACCGGTGTATATCGGTTTTCGATTCATTGGTAAAAATTCACAATGTATTCCTGTCTGATGATCGTGCTGACAAGTGTCCTGACCGATATCATACCGGCCTATGCAATCACATACGATACGCTGCTGATCAGTATTTTTGGCGGACTGATCAATGGATTTGTCATCGGACTCTGCCCGCATATGAATGCGACAACAGGAGGAACGGATTTTATTGCAATCTATCTTTCAGAAAAAAAGAGATCGATTCGTGGAATGTGGTATTAGGCATCAATGTGGTCATTTTAGCGGCTGCAGGCGTATTGTTTGGATGGGATAAAGCCCCTGTACTCGATCATATTCCAGTACACCTCTACGCAGGTAGTGCATATTTTATATCGGAAGTACCAGCATGAAACCCCTGTTTATCGTAACGAATAAGGCAACAGAAGTTTATGAAGTGATTTCAAAGATGAGTAACCATGGCGCAACCATTATGGAGGGAGAAGGCTCCTATGAACATCAGGAGAGAAAAATCGTCTATTCCGTAGTTTCCAGTGCACAGAGCAAGTCGATCATCCGCGAAGTGAAAAAAGCTGACCCACATGCATTTGTGAATGCGATCAAAACAGAGCAGATTGCGAGGAAGATTCTATCAAAAGCCAAATGAATAAGTCAAACCCTGTAATATAGGTAGGAAAAATGGATTAAGATTGACTTGTCAGTCATAAAATGTTATATTTTTAGGAAAATTCACATAATTTATTGCGGAGGGGACATATGAGATTTGTACCGATAGAACGAGTAGAACATGGAATGATGCTGGCAAAATCAATTTATGATTACGAAACCAGAACCTTATTGCGGGAAGGAAAGCTGTTAAGTGATGAGATCATTGTCAGGATCAGAGAGCGGGGGATACCCGGGAATCTATATAGAGGACGAATTAACAAAAGATGTTGTCATTCAGGACACCATTACAGCCGAACTGCGTAATCATGCGGTAGAGGCATTGCGAGGAGCTGGATTTAGAAGAGGCAGTAAACGTTGCAGAGAGCATCGTAAAGCAGTTGATGGAGGCAAAAACCATATCCTTAGATATGTTAGACCTCCGTACTTTTGATGATTATACATTCCGACATTCCGTCAATGTAGCGGTACTTTCCGTAGTCATCGGAATGGGAATGGGATATACCAATGAGGAATTAGTAGATCTTTGCTCCGCGGCAGTATTTCATGATCTTGGAAAAATCTCCATAGATAAGGCAATCTTAAATAAACCGGGAAAACTGACACCGGAGGAGAATGAACTTTTACGCAGTCATTCCCAGCGTTCCTATGATATGTTAAAGGAAAAATGGAACATTCCGGCAAGAGTCAAAGCGGCAGTATTGAGCCACCATGAAAATGAGGATGGAAGCGGCTATCCGAACGGTCTGACCGGAGACAAGATCCATCCGTTTGCAAAGATCATCCATGTGGCAGATGTATATGATGCACTTTCAAGTGACCGTGCATATAAAAAGCATACACCTATTCGGAATCGTTAGAATATCTGATGGGTGGCTGTGGAACACTGTTTGATCAGCGGTGGTCCGTGCATTTATGGATAAAGTTCCTGTATATCCAAAGGGTGTAACGGTATTATTATCCGATGGCAGAGAAGCCATCGTCGTCGAAAATCATTTAGGAAGCCCATTGCGTCCGACAGTCCGATTTTTTGATGGAACGGATTTAAATCTGAATGACTCATCCGTAGGAATGAATATCACGATCATCAATCAGGTCAATACACAGACAATTGATGAGCGGGGAAATGATAGAGTTTGAAAAAAGAGCGTAAGAGCAGAGAGATTAAAACAATTCTGGTTGTAGATGATATGGTAACGAGTATCCGTTCCGTAAAAGCTGCATTGGACGGATTATATAAAATTATTGCCGTACGCTCCGGCAGTGAAAGCCATTGAATACTTACAGAAAGCAACACCGGATCTGATCCTAATGGATATCCTTATGCCGAATATGAGTGGAATTGAGGCAGTCAGAGTGATCCGCCAGCGTTTTCCGGGAAATATACCGGTCATCTTTTTTATCAAGTGCCAGTGATGTGCAGACGATACTGGAATGTAAGGATGTCAAAGCCGCAGATTATATCGTAAAACCGTTTAAGGTAAACTATATCCGGGAACGTGTTGCGGCAGTATTGGGAGAAAACGAGTAATATGGGAATGCCTTTAGTAATTAACACGATCTGTATTGTAATTATATTAATGGCAATTTATTGTCTTGCAGGAAGAAAGGAGAGCAGGGGTAGACGTATCAATATGGCGTCTATGCTGGTCTCCTTGATTTATTGCTTTTTAGTAACGGTCGGAGAACTGCTCTGTATGGACTATGTTCCGCAGCTGCTGATCATAGACCGGATGGTGTCAGATTTTTGTGTTTGGGATATTGTTTATCTTTTACTACCATTACATTATCTATGTCACCGGTTTTCGCATTGACAGAAAGATCACCATAGGATTTATGAGTGCCTATGCTTTTTTCCTGCTGTTATTACTGACAGATTCCTCTCATCACTGGTTTTACCGGAAACTGGACGTACGGACGGGAGAAAACGGCTATTTTAAATTCCAGATACAGCATGGGATCGGGTTTTATCTCTTTTATGCAGTGTTGCTGCTGACTTCTTTTCTGTTTTTATCTGGCGTGGAAATACTATCAGAATACAAAAGATAACACTGGACAGATGCGGAAAAAAAGGGCACACATCCTTTTGCAGGTATCACTCCTGCCTTTGATGATCGCAATTTTATATCTGTTTGAAGGAAAGAGTATCTACAGTCCGGTCTGTATCGGAATCGGACTGTCGGCATTGTTGCTGATCCATGCCCTGAACCATTTTAATTATATGGAAGTCATTCAGAATGCAAAAGCACTGGTGGCGGACAATATGGATTTAGGACTTTTGATCTTTGACACGGAAGAGCATTTTTTAGAGGCAAACCAGTTTATGGAGAAGCATTTTCCGGAGGTCTGGGAAACGCCGGATTTTGTCAAAGAATGTGAAGAATTTCACGATGTAATGACCGGAAAACGGTCAAAGATACTCTGGAAAGGCAGAAACTATAATTGTCAGAAGAGTGAGGTGCGGACGCAGAGCGGTGTTTTGATCGGTTATGCACTGACCGTTTATGATATCACGGATTTAGAAGAGTATAGTCATCAATTAGAAATATTAAAAAAGAAGAGGCAGAAAAGGCGAATGCCCAGAAAACTAAGTTTTTAACAAATGTGACGCATGAGATCCGTACCCCGATGAATACGATCCTTGGTATGAGTGAGATTGCGATCCGAAAAAATACGGCAAAAGACTTAGAAGGCCCGTTAAAGACAGTTTACCGGGAAGGAGAAGGCGTATTAGAGATGGTCAACAGCCTGTTAGATGTCTCAAAGCTGGAATCGGGCACGGTCGAGCTGTCTCACGAGAAATATGAGATGGAGAGACTGCTCTATGAAGTCTCAAATATGGTCTATATGAATATGCACAATCAGGACTTAGATTACCGGATTGAGATCGAAGAGGGATTTCAAGTGCATTTTACGGAGACCGGATGCGGGTTAAAGAGATTTTCCAGAATCTTTTAGGAAATGCCATAAAATATACAGAAAGCGGAACCATTACCTTGTCCTTAGGAGGCGAACGCGAAGAGAACCGTTATAAGATCAGGCTTTCCGTTCAGGATACCGGGTAGGGATGGATGAAACGGATGCCGAGCAGATTTTTCAGCGTTTCAAACGGACAAAAAATGCGAGAACGGAAAAAAGTATTTGGAGCCGGACTGGGCTTAAATATTACGATGTCGCTTGTCAAAATGATGGACGGGAATATTACCGTACAGAGCCGTCTGAATGAAGGAACAACGTTTTTAGCCTATTTTTATCAGGAGATTGCAGACAGTGAAGCTTTATTCATAAAAAAATATGACAAGAGAACGTGCAGTTGCATATATGGAATCAAACGGTTTTTAGAAAAATACATGTCTGCTTTCCGGGAGCACATATTCTGCTTGTCGATGACATGGAATCCAATCTTAGTGTAGAGCAGGGACTGATGCAGCTTTACGGAATTGAACCGGAAATGGTAAATAGTGGAAGAAAGGCATTAGAACTGGTAAAAAACGAAAGTATGATATCATCTTTTTAGATCATATGATGCCGCAGATGGATGGGATTGAAACCCCGCAGAGAATGCGTGAGTTAGAAAACGGAAAAGATACACCGATCGTTGCGATCACGGCAAATGCGGTGGCATTTACGACCGATTTTTATGAAAAAAGCGGGTTTGATGACAGCCTTACCAAACCACTGCATACCACCGAACTGTTAGAGGTGCTGAAACGCTTTATTCCGGATAAGATACAGCAAAAAAGAGACGGAAGAACAGGAAGAGATATTACCGATCAAGAGCCTGATGCCGGAGATCGACTGCACGATCGGAATCCGGAATATCGGTGGAAATATTGAAAAAATATCATGAAATCTTACAGGTATACTATCGGGAAATGTCACAGATGCTGGAAGTGCTTCAAGACTATGCAAATGAGGATTTAGAACAGTTCCGTATCAGTGTACATGGAATCAAGGGAAGCAGCCGCAATATCGGAGCAGAAGATTTAGCGGATGAGGCATTGCGGTTAGAGGAGCTGGCAAAAAGAAGGAAAAACAGGCAGAGATATTAGCAAAATTAGATGAGTTCTTAAATACCTTAGATGAAGTTATGACCAGAGTGGACACCTATCTGAAGGATGCATCCGAACAGGTAGAGCGCGATGGAGATTTTTCTGCCGGAGTTAGAATTAAGCAGTGTATATCAGATTTTTAAAGGCACTTGCTGAATTCGATATGGATGAAGCGGAGGAATGTTTAAAAGAGCTTTATAAAAACCGCTACGCAGAGGATGTGGAAGAGGTCCTAGAGGAATTGAAACGTTATATCGAAGACTTAGACTACAAACACGCAACAAGTCTCTTAGAGGACTATTTAAAGAAAATCGGATAGGACGATAGAAAGATCATGGAGGTAGAAATGGAACAAAAAAAAGGTCTGACAGGTTCCACATTGAAGATCATAGCAATGGTTACCATGCTGATAGACCACATTGGAGCAAGCATTTTAGAGGGAGTCATGCGCAATGAAAGTATATAACAGGTGGAAAGCGGTGGATATGGCATGCCGTGGCATCGGAAGGATCGCATTTCCGATCTTCTGCTTTTTGTTAGTGGAAGGATTTTTTGCATACCGGCAACTGGAAAAATATTTCAGCAGACTGTTTCTGTTCAGCCTTATCTCAGAAGTACCATTTGACCTTGCCGTATTTAAGAGCTGGTATGATTTTTCAAGTCAGAATGTATTTTTTACGCTGTGGATCGCACTTCTTGTCTTAGCCGGGATGAAATATGTGAGTGAAAAGCAGGAATGGTCGGAAGCGTTGCAGCTTTTGGCACAGATTGCCGTAGCAGCCGTTGGAATGGGGAGTGGCACATCTGTTACATACCGATTACGGAGCCTTTGGAGTGCTTGCAATCGCAGAATTGTATTTTTTGCGAAAAGACAGAAAGCGACAAGTACTTTGCGGCTGTGTGCTGTTCTTGTGGGAGATTACGGCACCACTGGCATTTTTACCGATCTACCACTATAATGGCAAGCGGGGCATAAATGTTAAAATATATTTTACTTTTTCTACCCGGTACATTTGCTGATTTTTGGCCTGATCATAAAATTTGCTTTTTGACAAAATTCGGTTTTAACATTGACAAAAGAATGTAGTATGCTAAAATGTGCTTAGTGTGAAAACGTAAGAAAAGGAAGATTTTCTATGAAAAGACAGGTATTATCTATTCTGGTAGAGAATACAGCAGGCGTAACAAGCCGTATTTCGGGGCTGTTCAGCCGCCGAAGATATAACATTGACAGTTTTTCATCCGGTGTTACGGCTGATCCGAGGTTTACAAGGATTACAATTGTAACCAGTGGAGATGAGCTGGTCTTAGAGCAGATTGAAAAGCAGTTAGCAAAGCTCGAAGACGTACTGGATATCAAGAAGTTAGAACCTGACAATTCCGTAACAAGGGAATTGATCATGGTAAAGATCCGTGCAAAGGATACCGATCGTCAGGCCATCTTGAATGTCACAGAGATTTTCCATGGAAAAGTCGTGGATGTTACCCACGATTCCATGATCATCGAACTGACAGGAAAGCAGGCAAAGCTCGATTCCTTCTTAGATTTATTACAGGGATATGAGATTTTAGAGTTGGCGAGAACGGGACTGACCGGACTTACCAGAGGTTGTGACGATGTTACATATTTAGATTAAGCTATCAATTTTTTATAATTTAGGAGGATAACATAATGGCAGCAAAAAATTTATTATCAGGAAGACTGTAACCTTTCACTGTTGGATGGTAAGACCATTGCCATCATTGGATACGGAAGCCAGGGACATGCACATGCATTGAACTTAAGAGATTCCGGATGCAACGTTATCATCGGTCTTTATGAAGGTTCTAAATCCTGGGCAAAAGCAGAACAACAGGGATTTGAAGTATTTACAGCAGCAGAAGCAGCAAAAAGCTGATATCATCATGATCCTGATCAACGATGAGAAGCAAAGGCTGATATGTATAAAAACGATATTGAGCCAAACTTAGAGGAAGGCAACATGTTAATGTTCGCACATGGTTTCAACATCCATTTCGGATGTATCGTACCTCCAAAGGATGTCGATGTTACCATGATCGCACCAAAGGCACCGGGTCATACCGTTCGTTCCGAGTATCAGGCAGGAAAAGGAACACCTTGCTTAGTAGCAGTAGAGCAGATGCAACAGGAAAAGCATTAGATATGGCATTAGCATATGCACTTGGAATCGGTGGAGCAAGAGCAGGTCTTCTTGAAACAACATTCAGAACAGAGACAGAAACTGACTTATTCGGTGAGCAGTGCAGTACTTTGTGGTGGTGTTTGTGCATTGATGCAAAAGTGGATTTGAGACACTTTGCGAAGCTGGTTATGATCCACGTAATGCTTACTTCGAATGTATCCATGAGATGAAGTTAATCGTAGATTTAATCTACCAGTCAGGTTTTGCTGGAATGAGATATTCTATCTCTAATACAGCAGAGTATGGTGATTATATCACAGGACCAAAGATCATCACAGAGGATACTAAGAAGGCAATGAAAAAAGTACTTTCCGATATCCAGGATGGTTCTTTTGCAAAAAGAGTTCTTATTAGATATGTCTGATGCAGGACGTCAGGTTCACTTCAAGGCAATGAGAAAATTAGCAGCAGAGCATCCATCAGAGTCTGTAGGAAAAGAAATCCGCAAACTTTACAGCTGGAACAATGAGGAGGATAAGCTGATCAACAACTAATCTTTACGATAGAACAAAGTTCAGTAGGAAAAGAATAAAATTATAAAATAAAAGGCTCCCTTCCGGGTAGACAAGCGAAAGAATATGACTTGTTACCTGGGAGGGAGCCTTTTTATGAGTAGAAAATCTAACGGAAGGATTCATAAAAATGAATGAACTTTTCTAAGGAATCCGACACTTTGATATCCCGGTTATAGGCAAAACCGATTTCACGTTTGTGGATCGGGATGCCAAGCGGGATTTCTAAAAGCGTACCGTTTTGTAATTCCTCTTGACAAAATCCTTGATGACACAGCCGACACCGAGGCTGACCTTAGCCATTTCAATGACAAGATCCATATTAGACACTTCAATGATATCCTGTAAAGAGATATGATTTTCCTGAAAATAGTCATCAATATACTGACGCGTCATATTTTCCTTATCTAACAGCATCAGTGTGGCATTTTGTAAAATCTGGTCATGACGGACACCACGGATGCTTAAGTTGTGCAGATAATCCTTTGTGGCAACGAAAATATCCTCAATTTCACGCAAAGAATAAAAATCAATGTTTTTTAACAGATAAGGCTTACCGATCAGACCGACATCCAGTTTTTCTTCTTCTAGGAGTTTTAAGGTCTGGTTGGTAGACTGACAGGAAATGGAGATATTAATGTGCGGATTCTCCTTGATAAATTCTTTCAGATAAGGTAAAAGCACATATTTGCACAGGTAGAGCTGACACCGATCGTCAGATGACCGATTCCAAGTTCAATGGAGCGCCGCAGACGGTCTTCTCCGATGCTTAGTGTTTCAAAGGCAGATTTTACATGTGTATAAAGGAGTTCTCCGGAATCTGTCAGTGCGACACCGCGGGAACTGCGCTCGAACAGCTTTGTGCCAAGACTTTCTTCTAATTTCTGGATCGATTTACTGATTGCCGGCTGGCTGATATAGAGTTCTTTAGCAGCTTTGGAAATATTTTTTGTATTTGCAACCGTATAAAAAATCCGGTAAGATGATAAATTCTGATACATAAATCCTCCATAACAAAAAAAGTTATAATAAATATGTTTAATATGTATTGTTATTATAGCATGTTCTGTGCTATGATAGCAACAATAGATATTACATACGTTTTCACACTAAAATTATGACAGAACAAAAAGGAGGAACTATGCATGGGAATGACAATGACGCAGAAGATTCTGGCAGCACATGCCGGTCTGGATTCTGTATGTGCAGGACAGTTGATTGAAGCGGATTTGGATTTAGTTCTGGGTAATGATATTACATCACCGGTCGCAATCCATGAGATGGAAAAAATGAAGACGGACGGTGTGTTCCATAAAGACAAAATAGCGTTGGTACTGGATCATTTTGTACCGAACAAAGACATCAAATCAGCAGAGCATTGTAAATGTGTCAGAGAGTTTGCCTCGCAAACATGAAATCACAAATTATTTTGATGTAGGGCAGATGGGAATCGAGCATGCACTTTTACCGGAGCGGGATTGACCGTTGCGGAGATGTGATCATCGGTGCGGATTCACATACCTGTACATATGGAGCACTTGGAGCATTTTCCACCGGAGTCGGAAGTACAGACATGGCAGCCGGAATGGCAACAGGAAAAGCATGGTTCAAAGTACCGGCGGCAATCAAGGTAGAGTTGACCGGAGCACCATCTGAATGGGTCAGCGGAAAAGACGTTATCTTTACATATTATCGGAATGATCGGCGTGGATGGAGCACTCTATAAATCTTTGGAATTTACCGGAGAAGGAGTGGCAAATCTGACAATGGACGACCGGTTTACCATAGCAAATATGGCCATCGAGGCCGGAGGGAAAAATGGAATCTTCCCGGTGGATGAGTTAGCCGAGACATACATGAAAGAACATTCCAAACGCCCGTATCAGATCTATGAGGCAGATGCGGATGCAGAGTATGAGCAGGAGATCACGATTGACTTAAATACGTTAAAATCCACCGTTGCATTTCCACATCTTCCAGAGAATACAAAGACCATTGACGAGGTGGGAGATATTACAATCGATCAGGTAGTCATCGGCTCCTGTACCAACGGAAGAATTGATGATCTAAGATGTGCAGCAGAAATCTTAAAAGGCAAAAAGTAGCCAAAGGTCTTCGCGTGATCATTATCCCCGCGACACAAAAGATTTATTTACAGGCAATGGAAGAGGGACTCTTAAAGACCTTTTATCGAAGCAAAGGTGCCGTTGTCAGCACACCGACCTGTGGACCGTGTCTTGGCGGTTATATGGGAATTTTAGCAGCAGGAGAAAATGTGTCTCTACGACAAACCGTAACTTTGTCGGACGTATGGGACATGTTGATTCGGAAATATATTTAGCAAGTCCTGCCGTTGCAGCAGCAAGTGCCGTAACCGGAAAAATCTCAGGACCGGATACATTGTAGGAGGTAGAAGATGAAAGCACATGGAAGCGTATTTAAATACGGAGATAATGTAGATACCGATGTCATTATTCCTGCAAGATATCTGAATTCCTCAGACCCGAAAGAACTTGCAGCACATTGCATGGAAGATATTGACAAGGAATTTGTAAATCAGGTAAAAAGCGGTGATTTGATTGTTGCGGATAAGAACTTCGGATGTGGTTCTTCCAGGGAACATGCCCCAATCGCAATTAAGGCAGCGGGTGTAAGTTGTGTCATAGCAGAAACATTTGCAAGAATATTTTATCGTAATGCAATTAATATCGGATTGCCGATCATTGAGTGCCTGCGGCAGCAAAAAGGCATTGAAGCAGGAGATGAAGTGGAAGTGGATTTCGATACCGGAGTGATCACCAATGTGACGAAAGGAACGACATTCCAGGGACAGCCATTCCCGGAATTTATGCAAAAAGATCATTAAGGCAGAAGGGCTTGTCAACTACATCAATCAGAAATAGATGACATGGAATCTAAGTAGGCAAGGAATTTTTTTGAGATTTTAATTTTGGTATAGAGCTCTGCATATTCTTTTGCAGAGAGCTCTTCTACATAATTTTCAGGAAAATTCTTTGCAATACCGTGACGTTTTTGCAAGGTCTACCGCCTTATTATAAGCAACAGCCGCTTTGACGGATGTTGAATAAGAACCGATGATATAATTGCCATTGATATGGATACGGGCTTTAAAACGTACCATTCCGTTTTGGACATGGCGGATGACTCCATGGTAGGAGTTTAAAAGAATCACGTTAGAATAGCGCAGATCAGTAGAATCACCGTTAGCAAAGGTAAAATCCCCGCCCGGAACACCATGGCTTGGGATGCCGTAGCGGGAGAAGATGCTGGTCTGCATTCCATATTCATTGACAAACAACCGTCCACCCCGGCGTAAGATCTTATGCTGGGAATAGAAAAAAGGTCGTCAATATCGAATTTATATTCTTCATTTTTACTAAAGTAATAGGAAAAATAGTTACGGCGCAGATAAATGGGTGTTTTGATGTACATGCCATTGTCGCGGAAGTTACAGAGGACTACAATTTTTTCAAAAGAAAGGAATTGGGAAGAAAAGAGTGCAGTCTCTAAAGAGATCCCGCTATCATGGAGCAGAGAATCTGCCTGGGAATAGGCATTGTGGGCAAGGGATTCCTCTGTGTAGCTGCCAAGGCTGATATGTTTGTTTTTATAATGGATGCCGGCACGGAAATATGGGGTGCCGTCTTTTCGTTTTGCCGGATATACGCCTGGTAACATGGGGACTCCTTTTGTGGGGGGATTTGATATGCTTAGGTTTGCTACGCATGATGACTCGTTTGCACTTCATTATATCATGTGCAAAAACAGCACATGATCAACATTTGTCGCTCACCGAATGTGCAAGCACATTCTTTTTTCGCTTGCACTCATTACATCGTGAGTAAAGCTCACTCAGTAATTTCGTCGTTCGTCAATCATGCAAGCATGTTGCCTCGCTTGCACTCATTATATCACACATAATCGCATATTGACAGTCGATATTCCTTTCCATTATAATGAAAATCAGTGAAGAAAATAGAACAACAGGAAGAGGATAAGAAGATGGATTTGTTATATTCAAGTACAAGAAATGGTGAAGAAAAGTAACTGCATCCAAGGCAATTTTAAAGGGACTTGCAGATGATGGCGGATTATTTGTGCCGGAGTCGATTCCAAAGCTGGATGTTACAATCGAAGAGTTAGCGAAGATGTCTTATCAGGAGACAGCATATGCGGTCATGAAGCTCTTTTTTACCGACTTTACCGAAGAAGAGTTAAAGAACTGTATCAATAAGGCATATGACAGCAAATTTGACACAGAAGAGATCGCGCCGTTAGTAGAGGCAGATGGAGCATATTATTTAGAACTGTTCCACGGGGCAACCATTGCATTCAAGGACATGGCATTGTCAATCCTTCCTCATTTACTGACAACAGCAGCAAAGAAAAAATCAGGTAAATAATGAGATCGTGATCTTAACAGCAACTTCCGGAGACACGGGAAAAGCAGCGCTGGCGAGGATTTGCAGATGTAGAGGGAACAAAGATCGTTGTCTTTTTATCCAAAAGACGGAGTCAGCCCGATCCAGAAGCAGCAGATGGTGACCCAGAAAGGGGATAACACCTATGTAGTCGGAATCAACGGCAACTTTGACCAGGCACAGACCGGTGTGAAAAAATGTTTTCTGACAAAGAGTTAGCAAAAGAGTTAGATGCTGCAGGATATCAGTTTTCTTCTGCAAACTCCATCAATATCGGAAGATTCATACCGCAGATTACATATTATGTATATGCTTATGCAAAATTATATGCAAATGGGAAAATTGCAAAAGATGAGAAAATTAACATCGTAGTACCGACCGGAAACTTTGGAAATATCTTATCTGCATTTTATGCAAAAAATATGGGACTTCCGGTTGCAAAATTAATCTGTGCATCCAATGAGAATAAAGTACTCTATGATTTCTTTGAAACCGGAAAATATGACAAGAATCGTGAGTTTATCCTGACATCCTCTCCATCTATGGATATATTGATCTCTTCAAACTTAGAACGTCTGATCTACTGGGCAGCCGGAAATGATGCAAAAAGAAAAATGTAGAATTTATGACTGCACTGACAAAAGAAGGTGTCTATGAGATCACACCACAGATGCAGGAAAAATTAAAAGATTTCTATGGAAATTATGCAAGCGAAGAAGAGACTGCAGAGGCAATCCGTACACTTTATGAAAAAACAGGATATATTTTAGATACACATACAGCAGTTGCATCAAGTGTATATGGAAAATATAAAGCAGAGACAAAGGATGACCAGACCACAACTGTCATTGCATCTACAGCAAGTCCGTTCAAATTCAGCAGAAGCGTTATGGATGCGATCGATCCAAAATACGATACAATGGAAGAGTTTGAACTGATCGATGAATTATCCAAGATCGGCAATGTAAAAATACCGAATGCGATCGAAGAGATCCGCAATGCACCGGTACGTCATAAGGCAACCTGTGAAGTGGATGAGATGCCAAGGGTCGTTAAAGAATTTCTTGGTATGTAATTCAGAAATATAAAAAAATATAAGCAGAAGCATTGAGATGTAAGATACAGCAATGTCCTGTGTAAAAGTATTGAGACAGCAGTGTCTTGTGTTTGAGAAGAACTGTAATAAGATAAGGTTTCAAACAAAGAACTCCGGTGGGTACCGGAGTTCTTTGTTTTTGTAGTATGTAGAATATGTAAGTCAATTTGGAAAATCCTATCTTAAAATCTGAACGTTTCATTATTTAGATTTAGAAATATAGAAGATAAAATTCAATGTTCCAAACGGATAGATTACCGGAAGGATGAAATGTTCATCTTCAAAGGTCAGTAAACAATCAGTATGAACCTCAGGCGGTAAAAGCTGAAGCTCGGTAGAATAAGTATTTGACATATTTACATTGAATAATCCGTTGTGAAGATTTAAGAAATCTTCTAGGGAAGCTTTTTTACATAGTCATCAAATTCTGTAAAGCTGTCATTGGCATAACGGGATGCAAATTCAATCGCAGCTACTTCGGTAGTATCTAAATAAGAGCTTACCGTGAAAGCACCATCGATATTCTGGTTTACACAGTAAACAGCGAGGATACTCTTTGCATGGAAGCGGAGAGAGGATGGTAAAATCATTGCCGATAAAACGGATCAGATTTGTAATTAAAAGCTGTAAATATTCTACTAAACGTTTCGACTGTAATTCATCAATATAATCACCCAGTCCGTGGATCATCTCATCGAATTTTTTCTTCTGGAAATCCGTAAGATCTAAGTTGTAAATCTCATTGTCAGACTGATATTCGATCAGAATATTTTCAAACTGTGTATTGGTCAGGATTCCCTTCTCGATTAAAGCCTGTCCAAGAAGCAGATAGTCCGGTTTCTGAGCCTCTAAAAAGAGCATTGACCTGTTCTTCTGTCAGATAACCTTCTTCAATGGCAAGTTCTCCAAATTTCTTATCCTGATGCGTCTGCATGATAATGATATTATCTACCTCGCCGGCAGTCATATATCCTTCATGGATCGCAAGAGTACCCAGTTTTAAATGAACCTTAGACTGCTCCTGTAAAGCATCTAAAAGCTGTTCTGTGGTAATGATGTCTTTTTCCAAAAGATAGTTGCCAAAAAATTGTGTATACATAGCTTATCTCCCTTCAAATCGAATCTTAATAATATTCTCCACCTGTTCTGCATTTAAAGGTTTCTGAACAAAGTCCTTTGCACCTGCTTCGATTGCCTGTTTTAACTGATGCTGTGTTCCGACAGAAGATACGATCACAATATCTGCGGAAGCGTCAAATTCACAGATTTCCTGTACAGCAGCAATGCCGTCTTTAACAGGCATTACAATGTCTAAAAAAATACGAGATCCGGTTTTTCGGCTTTATATTGATCGATCGCTTCTGACCGTTCGCTGCATCAATAAAGTTCTTAGCACCGAAAGAAGTCAGCACATCCTTTAGCTGTTTTCTGGCAAGAATAGAATCATCACCAACTAATATTTTTGCGTTTTCAAGTAACATACACGAAACCCTCCAATAATCTAATGTATTTATTTTATTTTACACTAATTACCGGTATGATTCAATCGTTATTTTGTGACATTTGACGAATATCGACGAAAATTACCGAAAATAACAAGAAAGTAAATTGCAAAACAGGATAAGAATGATATAATGAGTGCAAGCGAGTCAACATGCTTGCATGATGGACATTTGCAAAATAACAGGAGAAAAGAGAGGAAAACATGGAATCAATTAATTTTCTGATGATTTTTGATATTGTAATTTTAGGATATGGATTTTTAATTGTACGGGGAGCGTTACAGATGCATAAGACCAATGTGCCGGCAAGTATGCTGATCCCGGCAGAAGAGTTGACCGGTTGCAAAGATCCGGTAGGATTTTGTGAGGCGATGTATCAAAAGACTCTGGTATTTGGAATCCTTTGTATTGTCTATGGAGCGGTCTGCACGATCAATGAGTATGGTCTTGGCTCCATTAAATTATTGAATATCATTGCATTGACTGTTTTTATCATAGCGGTATTATGGTTCTGTAAGGAAATGAGAAGTGCCAGAGAAAAATATCTGAAATAAAATGTGGAGATCAGAAAGATAAAAAATCCGAAAAAAGAAGCAGAAAGAAAAAGGAAAGAGGGAATTCCTGAAAGTCGATAGTGACTTTGGGAATTCTCTTTCTGTTTTCATTAGGGGCATAAGATGTCTGATCGTGAAAACAATCTTGTTAACGCTGATCCATAGGAATGAACTCCCTGTGGTCACAGACATTTTTATAGGCGAGGACGCATGATCTTGCCATTGTAAGATAATTCTTCTAAACGGTGAGCACTCCATCCGGCAATACGGGCGATCGCAAAAATAGGAGTGTACAGTTCTAACGGAAGATCTAACATGCTGTAAGCGAATCCTGAGAAGAAATCCACATTTGGACTGACACCTTTGTAAATTTTTTCTTTCTTCGGCAATGACTTTTTGGTGCAAGGCGTTCTACTAAAGTGTAGAGTGCAAATTCCTCATTGAGTCCTTTTTCCTGTGACAGTTCTTCTACGAAAGAGCGGAAGATCCTTGCACGGGGATCGGAAAGTGAGTATACTGCGTGACCCATACCATAGATCAGTCCGGCATGGTCAAATGCCTTTTTGTTCAAAAAAGTGCCCGTTGGGTATGCTTCTACCTCAGCCTCATCGGTCCAGTCATGTAAATGTTTTTTCATATCATCAAACATTTTTACAACTTTGATATTCGCACCGCCGTGTCTTGGACCTTTTAAAGAGCCGATGGCTGCTGCGATCGCAGAATAAGTATCGGTTCCTGAAGAGGAGACGAGATGTGTGGTAAAAGTAGAGTTGTTACCACCGCCGTGTTCCATATGAAGGATCAGAGCAATGTCTAACAGCTTTGCTTCTAATGGTGTGTATTTGCTGTCAGGACGCAGTACATGCGGGATCGTCTCGGCAGTAGACTGTTCCGGCTGTGGAGCATGGATAAAAAGGCTGGCACCATCATGATAGTGGTTGTAAGCCTGATAGCCATAAACCGATAACAGCGGAAACAGACTGATGAGCTGAAGACACTGACGAAGAACATTCGGCAGTGTGATATCGTCTGCACGGTCATCATAAGAATACAGAGTCAGAACGCTTCTGGCGAGAGTATTCATCATATCCTTGCTCGGCGCTTTCATAATGATATCACGCACAAAACTCGTCGGCGGGTACGGTATTGACTCAACAGTGCACAAAAGCTCTGTAATTCTTCCTTTGTAGGCAGTTTTCCAAAGAGCAACAGATAAGTACACTCTTCAAAACCGAAATGGCTGCTTTTGTCAATTCCTTTGATGATATCCTCTACATTGTAGCCCCGGTAGTAGAGACTTCCATCGGCGGGAACTGATTTTCCGTCTACAATCTTAGTGGAGCAGACATCAGAAATTTCTGTCAGACCAACAAGAACACCCTTACCATTCAGATCACGCAGACCGCGTTTTACATCATATTTACCATATAACTCAGGGTCGATCGTAGCAGCCTCAGAACACTTTTTTGAGAGCTCCATAATTTCAGGAGTTAATTCGCAAAAATTATTTGTAGTCATAGTTTCCCTCCTTTATGTTTCTGATATATCATAACATTCTATGAATACCGACACAAGAAAAAATTCCACGATTTCAAACTTTTTTAAGAAAAATTTACGATTATTTTATAAATATGCAGACAGTATCTGATAAAATTATGGTATACTCAGAGGGAAAAGCGTGTCTGTATTTTACGGGCAGAAAGGCAAAGTGAGGAGGGTAGTACATGAGTGAAGTGCGGGATCAAAACTTAAATTCAGATCATTTGGATTTAAAGCATTTAGATAAAAAAACAGAAGAACTGTTAGTAAAAAAAGCGGGAGAAGCCAAAGAATATTCCTATTCTCCATATTCAGGCTTCCGGGTCGGAGCGGCACTCCTTACAAAGAGTGGCGTGATCTATACCGGCTGTAATATAGAAAATGCTGCATATACGCCAACGAACTGTGCAGAGCGGACAGCAGTCTTTAAAGCAGTGTCCGAAGGCGAGCGGGAATTTAGGGCGATCGCAGTCTGCGGGGACGCGGAAGAATACCTAGCACCCTGTGGAGTCTGCCGTCAGGTATTGTTAGAATTTACAGAGCCTGAGAAGTTCGTCGTGCTGATGGCAGCAAAGAGCTGTGAATACAGGAAAATGACCTTAGCAGAACTGTTACCGGCATCATTTTCGAAGAGTGATTTATCCGCAGCATCTGACGGTAAAAATTAAAGAAATTTCGTCAAAAGATATTGACAAAAACTTAACATAGTGTATAGTGTACTGTAGTGTATTTTTTTTTAATACATTACATAAAGATGTCTCATTGAGATACCGTAATGTAGACGCCTATTACTAAAAAAAAAAGAAGAGAGGTAAATGAATGATGGCAAATGTAGATTTGAGTCAGTATGGTATTACCGGAACCACAGAAATTGTTTATAATCCTTCTTACGATACGTTATTTGAGGAAGAGACAAAACCAGAACTGGAAGGCTTTGAAAAAGGCCAGGTAAGCGAGCTTGGTGCAGTAAATGTCATGACTGGTATTTATACAGGACGTTCTCCTAAAGATAAATTTATCGTTATGGATGAGAACTCCAAAGATACAGTATGGTGGACTTCTGATGAGTATAAGAACGACAACCATCCTGCATCACAGGAAGCATGGGCAGCAGTAAAAGAGCTTGCTAAGAAAGAGCTTTCCAACAAGAGACTGTTCGTTGTAGATGCATTCTGCGGCGCGAACGAAGATACCCGTATGGCAATCCGCTTCATCATGGAAGTGGCTTGGCAGGCTCATTTTGTTACTAACATGTTCATCAAACCTACAGCAGAAGAGCTTGAGAACTTCGAGCCGGATTTCGTTGTATACAACGCATCCAAAGCAAAAAGTTGAGAACTATAAAGAGTTAGGTCTTAATTCTGAGACAGCAGTAATGTTCAACATTACAACAAAAGAGCAAAGGTTATCATCAACACATGGTACGGCGGAGAGATGAAAAAAGGTATGTTCTCTATGATGAACTACTTCCTTCCATTAAAAGGAATGGCTTCTATGCACTGCTCAGCAAACACAGACTTAGATGGAAAGAACACAGCAATCTTCTTTGGTCTTTCCGGTACAGGTAAAACAACACTTTCCACAGATCCGAAGCGTCTCCTGATCGGTGATGACGAGCACGGCTGGGATGACAACGGCGTATTCAACTTTGAGGGTGGATGCTACGCAAAAGTTATCGACCTTGACAAAGATTCTGAGCCGGATATCTACAACGCGATCAAACGTGACGCTCTTCTTGAGAACGTAACATTAGATGCAAACGGAAAGATTGATTTCAAAGATAAGAGCGTAACCGAGAATACTCGTGTATCTTATCCGATCAACCATATTGAGAATATCGTACGTCCGATCTCTTCTGCACCGGCAGCAAAGAACGTAATCTTCCTGTCTGCAGATGCATTCGGCGTTCTTCCTCCTGTATCCATTTTGACTCCCGAACAGACACAGTATTATTTCCTGTCCGGATTTACTGCAAAACTGGCTGGTACAGAGCGTGGAATCACAGAGCCAACACCTACATTCTCTGCTTGCTTTTGGTCAGGCATTCTTAGAGCTTCATCCTACGAAATATGCAGAAGAGCTCGTTAAGAAGATGGAGAAGAGCGGTGCAAAAAGCATATCTTGTAAATACAGGATGGAACGGAACAGGAAAACGTATCTCCATCAAAGATACACGTGGTATCATCGATGCAATTCTGAACGGAGACCATCTTAAATGCACCGACTAAGAAAATCCCATTCTTCAACTTTGAGGTTCCAACAGAGTTAACAGGTGTAGACACAGGAATCTTAGATCCTCGTGACACTTATGCAGATGCTTCCGAATGGGAAACAAAAAGCAAAAGATCTTGCTGGCAGATTCGTCAAGAACTTTGCTAAATACGAAGGAAACGATGCTGGTAAGGCATTAGTAGCTGCTGGTCCTCAGAAATAAAAAAATTTCTGACAAGCAAGAAAAAAAGGAAAATAAAGACGCGTTATCTGTTTAACGGGTGAAATATTACAAGACACAGGATGTTTGAATTCTGTGTCTTGTTTTTTGCATTATGAAATTTAGATGATACAGGAGAAGATCTATCGGAAAGTGCCTGTCGGAAGAATGGATAGAAAATCTTGAAATAAATCCGTCACGTACACGTTTTGCATAGAAAAAAGCAAGTCCTATTTTATACAAAAATTTCCTACAAATTTTGACAAAATTTTCAACTTATTTTTTATTGAAAAAGAAACAAATACTAGAGTATAATAAAAGCATCAAAAATTCCTGGGATGTGCGACACCCTACATTTTTGAACCTACATTTACTTTTATGGGATTCTCATATCGCTGACTTGAATGCCAGGCCGCCGTCAGCAGCGGAAGGCAGAAGAGCAGTTGCGGACACCCACCTAGCTTTGCTAGGAGTCAAAATTGTAGGAAACGGCATTTTGGGTATTACAGAAGAAAATGTATATGGGACACGAAAGATTTTTAGAGTACAAAAGATTCTAAAGATACAGAAGAGAACATATGCAAAAGATAAATAGAACGAAAGAGAAATGAAAACAAAAGAGAACCCGGTACAAAAGAGGAGCTGTTAAAAAGTACAGAAGAGGACTTTTTACAAAAGATAGATTGTACGAAGGAAGAAGAGGAGCTGCTAAGTATTTAGCAGCTTCTTTTCATTACTCTATAAGAAATATTGAGGATTGGTCCATGAAAAAAGAACGAAGAAAAAAACAGGAATTTTATTGTTGGCAGCGATATTACTGCTTGGGATCGTCGTTACGATCAGGGTTATCACAGATAGAGGACAGACAAAAGACAGTGTATCGGTAGCAGAAGCGGAAAATGAACTGGAAGAAGTAACCGGTGTCAGCTTAAAGTTAGACGGTGCTTATCTTACATATGCCGATATGGAGGAAGTGTTAGAACGTCTGCATCTGAATGACTATATTACTTATGAAAAAAAAAGAGCGGCGCGAAAAAAAGTACCAAGAGAAGAGTGGAATACGATCTATGATAAAATTTTAGATTATTTAGATTCAGAGCAGCGGATCAAAAAAGAAAGTGTTCTGGTGCTTGGCGTGAATGAGAAGAAGGAAAGCGTGGATACCAGTATCGGTTCTTTTTCTTTGCAGGGAATCACCTTAGAAGAAATGAAGCAGTATCGTCTGTATGTGACCGATCAAAAGATATTAGGGATCGTAAAGCAGAAAAAAAAGAGCGAGAGTACTTTGGCAAATGTATATCTGAAAACGCTTGCCGATGGAAAAGCAGTTGTGTTTTTTGTGGCAAAGAATATGAATTTGATACAAAAAGCACAGATGGAGAATTAAGCAATATCGTCTGTGACCTTGTATTTGAAAAAAGAAAAGATTAAAGAAATCCGAAAAAAAACAGGACACGATCACCGGAAATCTGATTACGATGGATCAGTCACAGATTGAGATAGAAGGCTATGGAAAAATCCCATTAGCGAAGCGGGTCCCGGTTTATAAGATTTATGGAACCTTAGAAGAGAAGACATTTCAGGATATTGTCATTGGAAATATGGATGTCCAATATGTCGTTGGAAACGGCAAGGTGCGGGCAGTATTGCTAAAAAAGAGCCGGCAAATATCAAAAATATCCGCGTGCTGCTTTTTTAAATGAAGGCTCGCCGTATTATGAAAATATTTATCTGACTTCTGAACAGAAAATGAAGATCACATTAGGGGAAGAAAAAAGAGAAGCAGAGGCAGGCAGTGTATTATCGGCAGCGGAACTATTAGGAACTTCCGAGGAAGCATGCAAGATCAAGGCAGCGGATCATGGAAAAATCTATTTAACGAAAGCGGATGGAAGCAGAGAAACCTTAGGCTATTCCGGCAGTATGGAACTGCGTCACAGTGAACAGGGATATACTGTGGTGAATAAGATATCTTTAGAGGACTATATCTGTGGTGTCCTGCCGAGTGAGATGCCGGAGAAATTCCATGTAGAGGCATTAAAAGCACAGGCAATCTGTGCCAGAAGTTATGCCTGTATGCAAATGGTCAAAGGTGACTATGCGGCACTTGGTGCGCATGTAGATGACAACGAATTATCAGGTATACAATAAGAATCCGGCGTAGGAGAAAAGTCCATAAAAGCAGTTGAAGATACGGTTGGTCAGGTATTAAAATACAAGGGAAATGTCGTAGAGGCATATTACTATTCCACCTCCTGCGGACATACCGGAACAATGGAAAACTGGAATCTTTCGGATGATAAGACCTATGGATATTTAAAAAGTGTCTGGGTAAAAAACGATGCTCCTAAAACGGATCTATCTAAAGAGAAGAATTTCAGGACCTATATCCAAAGCGGGGATGAAGTATGTTTTGACGGAAAAACACCGTATTTTCGCTGGAGTGCGGCTTTAGATTTTAACCAAAAGGACGAAAATATACGAAATATCTTAAAAGAGCAGAAAAAGCAAATGGAAAAAAATATTACATTTTATGCAAAGGATGGAACGAAGAAAAAATCCTTAAAAGGATTTGAGCAATTACGGAAGTATCCGTGAAAAAACGCGGAACTGCGGGAGCGGTTAAGATACTGAAACTGGAATTTGAGAACGGAATGGCACTTGTGAAAAATGAATATAATATCCGTAGGATTTTAGGAGCTGCTTTAAAAGAAGTCACACTTCAGGATGGAACAAAGAATACCCAGATGACCGTACTGCCAAGTGCGTATTGTGTTTTAGACTATGATAAGAACACAAAGACCGCGTCAGCCATCGGCGGCGGATTTGGCCATGGGATCGGTATGAGCCAGTATGGTGCGGACGGAATGGCACAGGCGGGATATTCTCGCGATGAAATTTTTAGGATTTTTTCTATCATGATGTGAAAATTGAGAGTATTTATTGAGAAACTTGCCAAAACAGAAAGTTCATGGTAACCTTTTATTCGGAGAAACAGAAGTGAGGTTTTTAAAACAATGCTTTGGAAGATTTTTGGAAATGTAAAAACATTTTTAGATAAATGCCGGATAGATAATATTACAGCCTTTGCGGCACAGTCGGCGTTTTTTATTATTTTGTCGGCAATTCCATTTTTGGTGGTGTTTAGTTCCTTATTAAAATACACACCGATCTCACAGGATATGCTGACAACGGCAGTAGGAAATTATATGCCAAACTATATTTCGCCGCTAGTGAACTCGATCATTGCGGAGGTATACAATCAGTCTGTCGGATTGATCTCGATCGCGGCGGTGGTTGCAATCTGGTCGTCTGCGAAGGGCTTGCAGTATTTAGGAACCGGACTGAATATGGTCAATAACTGTCAGGAAACCAGAAACTGGTTTGTACTGCGTTTCCGTGCGATATTCTATACCGTAGTCCTGATCCTGACACTGATCACCGTGCTGGTATTGCTGGTATTCGGAAGTACGCTGCAAAAGGCAGCCATTCGGTATGTGCCGATCATTTCGCATTTTATGAGTGTGCTGATTGGAATCCGTATCATTATTATCATGGGTGTGCTGATCTTTTCTTCGCATGGATCTTTAAAATGGTGCCAAACCGCAAGGCTTCGTTTAAGAGTCAACTTCCGGGGGCAATTTTAAGTGCCGTTTCGTGGTATGTATTTTCGTTTGGACTGTCTATTTATGTGGAGTATTTTAACGGATTTTCCACCTATGGAAGTCTGGCAACGATCGTGCTTGTCATGCTGTGGCTGTATTTTTGTATGTACATCCCGCTGCTCTGTGCAGAGACCAATGTTGTCTTTTCGGATCTGTTCCACAAATGGAGAGCAAAAAATTGCATGAAAAGCGAGTGGGAGTTAAGAAATAACCGGAAACATAAGAAGGAACGAGATAAGAAATCACTTGCAGTTTTTAGCGGGCTGTGCTAAAATGTGAGAAGTTTAGAAGAAAAGCACAGAAAGTGTCCCTAGTCTGTTATACTTTTTTCAGAGAGAGGATGCAATCGGCTGAAAGCATCTTTAAGGTAAGGTACCCGACGAATTTCTAAATGGAGCTTCCGGATTGAACAGAATGGTAAGTAGGTCCGGACGGGTCATACACGTTAAGTATCTGAATGAAGAGCCCGATTTTTGGGAATTAAGGTGGTAACGCGGAGAATGCTTCGTCCTTTTTATGTAAGAAGGACGGAGCTTTTTATGCTATAAAGCAAAAAGTCTTTCGGGCGAAGATGCGACTAAGAAAGGAGATTTATTATGAAAGAAAAGCTGCAAAAAAATCAGAGAGGAAGCGGTGCGTCAGATAGAGGAGGCAAAGGAACTCAATGCGTTAAATGATGTCCGTGTTTCCGTTCTTGGAAAAAAAGGAGAGCTGACCGCAGTTTTAAAGGGTATGAAAGACGTAAAACCGGAGGATCGTCCGATGGTTGGTCAGTTAGTAAATGAGACACGAGAGGCAATTGAGCGTACCTTAGAAGAGACAAAGAAAAAATTAGAGAGTGCAGAGTTAGAGCACCGTTTAGAAAAAAGAAGTGATCGACGTAACATTACCGTCAAAACAGAATTCTGTCGGACATCGTCATCCGAATATGATCGCATTAGAAGAAGTGGAGCGCATCTTCGTGGGCATGGGCTACGAGGTGGTAGAAGGACCGGAAATCGAGCAGGACTACTACAACTTTGAGGCGTTAAATATTCCAAAGAACCATCCGGCAAAAGATGAGCAGGATACCTTCTACATCAATGATAAGATCCTGCTGCGTACACAGACTTCACCGGTTCAGGTGCGTGTGATGGAGGAAGGAAAACCTCCGATCCGTATGATCGCACCGGGAAGAGTGTTCCGTTCCGACGAAGTGGATGCGACACATTCCCCTTCTTTCCATCAGATTGAGGGAATGGTTGTAGATAAGAACATTACCTTTGCGGATTTAAAAGGTACCTTAGCAGAATTTGCAAAAGAACTGTTTGGAGAGGATACCAAAGTAAAATTCCGTCCGCATCATTTTCCGTTTACAGAACCAAGTGCGGAAATGGATGTTACCTGCTTTAAATGTGGTGGAAAAGGCTGCCGCTTCTGTAAAGGGTGAAGGCTGGATCGAGATTTTAGGCTGTGGAATGGTACATCCGAAGGTTTTAAGAATGAGCGGTATTGATCCGGAAGAATATTCAGGATTTGCATTCGGAGTGGGATTAGAGCGAATTGCCCTGTTAAAATATGAGATTGATGATATGCGTCTTTTATATGAGAACGATATCCGTTTCTTAAAACAGTTTTAGATGAAAAGGTAAAGGAGAATAGCGATGAGAACATCATTAGAATGGATAAGATCAATGGTGCCGGAATTATCATGTACGGCACAGGAAGATATGGATGCAATGACACTTTCCGGCTCTAAAGTAGAAGGTTATGAGGAGTTAGATGCGGATTTAGAGAAGATCGTCATCGGACAGGTTACAAAGATTGAAAAACACCCGGATGCCGACAAACTTGTCATCTGCCAGGTAAACGTTGGTACAGGAGAAAATATCCAGATCGTTACCGGAGCACCAAACGTAAAAGAAGGCGACAAAGTTCCGGTCGTATTAGACGGCGGACGTGTTGCAGGAGGCCATGATGGAAAAAGACTCCCGGAGGGATCAAGATCAAAAAAGGCAAACTTCGCGGCGTGGAGTCCTGTGGTATGATGTGTTCCATTGAAGAGCTGGGAAGTACAAGAGAGATGTATCCGGAAGCACCGGAATACGGAATCTATATCTTCCCGGAAGATGCAGTGGTTGGAGCAGATGCAGTAGAAGCACTCCGGACTTCACAATTCCGTATTTGAGTATGAGATCACATCAAACCGTGTAGACTGTTTTTGGAATCATCGGACTTGCCAGAGAGGCAGCAGCAACTTTCAGAAAAAGAGTTCCATCCGCCGGTAGTCACCGCAACCGGAAATAATGAGGATGTCAATGACTATGTTAAAGTATCGGTAGAAGATACAAAGCTTTGCCCCAAGATATACTGCGCGTGTTGTAAAAAATATTAAGATTGCACCGTCACGGAGTGGATGCAGCGCAGACTTGCCGCACAGGGAATCCGTCCGATCAACAATATTGTAGATATCACCAACTATGTCATGGAAGAATATGGACAGCCCATGCATGCCTATGACTTAGATACGATCGCAGGACATCAGATCGTAGTAAAAAGAGCAGAAAAAAGGACAGAAATTTGTGACCTTAGACGGACAGGAACGTACGCTGAATGATTCCGTACTGATGATCTGTGATGGTGAAAAAAGCAATCGGTATTGCAGGAATCATGGGTGGTGAGAACTCCATGATCACAGACGATGTAAAAGACCATGCTGTTTGAGGCTGCCTGCTTTGATGGAACCAATATCCGTCTTTCCTCTAAAAAGTAGGACTTCGTACCGATGCGTCCGGAAAATTTGAAAAAGGCTTAGATCCGAATAATGCGATCGAGGCAATGAACCGCGCCTGCCAGTTGATCGAAGAATTAGGTGCAGGAGAAGTAGTCGGTGGAGTTGTAGATGTCTATACAACCGTCAAAGAGGGAAGAAATATCCCTTTTGAACCGGAAAAATACAATAGACTGCTCGGAACAGACATTGCACCGGAAACCATGTTAGACTACTTCAAAATGTTAGACTTAGGATATGACAAAGAGAAAAACGAGATTTTAGTTCCATCCTGGAGACAGGACTTAGAGTGTGATGCAGATATTGCGGAAGAGGTTGCACGTTTTTATGGATATGATAAGATACCAACCTCCCTTCCAAGCGGAGAGGCAACTACCGGAAAATTATCCTTCAAACTGCGCGTGGAAAAATTAGCAAGAGATATCGCTGAATTCTGTGGATTTTCACAGGCAATGACGTATTCTTTTGAAAGCCCGAAGGTATTCGACACACTGCTGCTTCCGGCAGAAAGCCCACTGCGTGACACCGTAGTCATCAACAATCCGTTAGGCGCAGATTTAAGTATTATGCGAACCGCTTCCTTAAACGGAATGTTGGCTTCCTTAGCAACCAATTATAATAGAAGAAACCAAAATGTGCGTCTGTATGAGCTTGGAAATATTTATCGTCCAAAGCAGACTCCGGTGACGGAATTACCGGAAGAACGTATGCAGTTCACACTCGGAATGTATGGAGAAGGGGACTTCTATACGATGAAGGGAGTCGTAGAGGAGCTCTTTGACAAACTTGGAATGCATGAAAAGGCAGAATATGATCCGTCTGATAAGAAGCCATTCCTACATCCGGGCCGTCAGGCAGATATCGTATATCACGGAAATGTCATTGGTTATTTAGGAGAGATCCATCCGACCGTTGCCGCAAATTATGCGATCAAAGAACGTGTCTATGTAGCAGTTCTGGATATGCCGTATATTGTGGAGTATGCAAGTTTTGACCGTAAATACCGGGGTATTGCAAAATTCCCGGCAGTAACGAGAGACCTTTCCATGGTAGTGCCAAAAAGAGGTATTAGCGGGCGACATCGAAAAAGTATTTGATGAAAAAGGCGGACAGTATTTAGAACGCTATGCACTGTTTGATATTTACGAAGGAGCACAGATCAAACGCGGTTATAAGTCCATTGCCTATCGCTGACCTTCCGTGCACAGGATAAGACCTTAGAGGATGCCGATATCAGAACGCAATGAATAAGATCCTGAAAAAATTGGAAGAACTGGGAATTGAACTCCGTAAATAACTATGTTATAATCGTTATGTGAATTTTATCATATTTTTTCTTTAAGAAAGAGACAAAATATTTGGAGAAAGAGAAAGGAAAGAGAAGAATGAAAAAAATCATGAAAAAAAGCCTGTCACTGGTTATGGCACTTGCAGTAATGCTCACAGGCGTATTAGTAATTCCGACAGCAAAGGGCAATAAAGCTGCCGCAGCATCACCAAGTTTTTACGGCAACCAGACAGTATACTATGAAACAGATTCACCGTATATACATGGAAAGTCAATGTGTCGATTTTTAACTGCACCAAAGCAACACAGATCAAGAATCTGAAGAGTTCTAATACCAGCATTGCAAAGGTAAAAAGCAAAACCGGGTTCTGTAGATGTGTACTATTATAAAAAACCTGGTACAGTAACAATTTCCTGTAAAGTGGGTTCTAAGAAGATCAGCACAAAGGTTACTGTTAAAAATATTCTTCACCTGTAAAACAGATGAAGATCGGAAGTACGGATGTAACATCCAAGTTCAAAGGATGCTTTGAAGATTACTGGTATCATACCAAATCTTTCAAAAATCAGAAGATTACTTTAAAAGCAAAGAGTGGCTGGCAGATATATTCTGTATTTGTAAGCACAGATAAGAAACATTTCAGTAAATATGGAATCTATAAGAGTTCCTATACGATACCGAAAATGACTTATAATGGCAGATTTGATTGTATATGGGTTACATACCAGAAGAAATCCAATCCGTCAGAAATAGTAGAAGTCAGATTAAATATGGTAAAAGAATAATTAGCAAAAGAGCAGGATTCAGCGAATTCTGCTCTTTTTAAGGAATAGGTAATGAACGTAAAAGATTTTGATTTTGAACTTCCACAGGAATTAATTGCACAGGATCCGTTAGAGTTTAGATAAGGATACCGGAAAACAGAACATCGGATCTTTCGGGATATTGTATCTTATCTGAATCCGGGTGACTGTCTGGTAATCAATAATACAAAAAAGTAATTCCGGCACGTTTGTATGGAGTGAAAGAAGGGACCGAAGCCCATATAGAGATCCTTTTGTTGAAAAGAAGAGAAAATGATATTTGGGAGACACTGGTAAAGCCGGGCAAAAAGGCAAAACCGGGTACAAAGATCATATTTGGAGACGGACTGTTAACAGGTGAAGTCATAGACGTAGTAGAAGAGGGAAACCGTCTGATACAATTTTCTTATGAGGGAATCTTCGAAGAAATTTTAGACAGACTGGGACAGATGCCGCTTCCACCGTATATTACACACCGGTTAAAGGATAAAAACCGCTATCAGACGGTATATGCAAAATATGATGGTTCTGCCGCTGCACCGACTGGGGACTGCATTTTACACCGGAACTGTTACAGACGATCCGCGAAAAAGGGTGTCCATATTGCAGAGGTCACACTCCATGTCGGATTGGGAACATTCCGGCCGGTAAAGGTAGAGAATGTCAGCGAACATCATATGCATTCGGAATTCTATATGATAGATGAAAAGGCAGCGGATACGATCAATGCCGCAAAAACGTGCGAGCGGACGGATCATATGTGTAGGGACGACAAGCTGTCGGACATTGGAATCGGCTGCAAAGAAGATGGCACGATCGAGCCGACCAGTGGCTGGACGGAGATATTTATATATCCGGGGTACCATTTTAAGATATTAGATGCATTGATCACGAATTTTCATTTGCCGGAATCCACGCTTTTGATGTTAGTGTCAGCGTTAGCGAGGAAGAGAGCATGTCCTTGCGGCATATCAGGAGGCAATAGAGAATAAATACCGTTTCTTCAGTTTTGGGGATGCGATGTTTATTACTTCGGAAAACACGAAGGAAGGAGAGGATTAAGGACTATGGAAGAAAAAAAGAAAACATAAACGGCTGGAGTTAGACGTGACCGTCGAATTAGAGCGTTTAGATGAGGATGGGGTTACGACACTTCGCTATTCCCATGTGGAAGTAGTGGATATTTCAAGAACCGGAATCGGGTTTAAAGCGGGACAGCGGCTTGAAGTGGGTTCTCACTATAACACAAAGATCCAAATCTGGACGAAAGAAATTATTGACGTAGTGATCGAAGTTGTCCGCTGCGAAGAATTAGAGGATGGTTATCGTTATGGGGAATCTTTATCGGAATGTCCAATACGGATGCTTTAAAGATTGATATTTATCAGATTTTTAATGATATCTGAAATGGAGCTATGAAAGATGCAATCCATACATCGAACATAGAAGGAGGGGGTTATATATGGAACGTTTGAAAAAAACAAACCAGACCATGTTGGCCGTTGTGGGTTTTCTGACCGCCATCATTCCGGCTTTTACGTTTACGGAAAAACTATATAACGGCAACAATCTGGTCTTATATTCCACACTGGTTTCTGCACTCGCGTGAGTCATTGCATTTTTGATTTTAGAACGAAATTTGCAGATAAGTACGCAGTTCGTTATTTTCTGATTGTCTTTTTTACGGACTGACGTACTCTTTCTGGATACTTTTTTCAGCGCATATTATTATCTTTGCATGCTCTTACATAGCCTGTTCCGTCGTGGTAGTATACCATGATAAAAAATTTACAACCGTGGCACTGACAGCAGTTTTTGTGGTTAATACGGTTCTGTTTTTTAGCAAGACTGAAAATGGGCACATCATCACTGATGGTTGTATTAACACAGATTGTCATCAACATTTTATTTGTACTGACTTATGCTTACACAAATCGTTTACAGAGGATTTTTGCAACGGAGGATGAAAAAAGAGATACAGATCGGTCAGCAGGAACAGGAACATCAGATGATGCAGTTGTTAGAGACTTCGGAAGCTGTCAAAGAGACTGTCAGCACCTCGAAAGAATCTGCAGTACGTTTAAGAAACCAGATGCAGCAATCAGCGATGTCAACACAGGAGATTGCATCCAGTACGCTGCAGACCGCAGAGAGCATTCAGGAGCAGACACAGTTGACCACGGAGATTCAGCAGTTGATCCGGGAAATCAATGTTGTTTCTGAAACTGTACAGGATTTCGTACAGGCATCTGTAACAGCTTCTAATCAGGGACAGGTCTATATGAATGAGTTACAGGAGAGTACGAATACGATCGTAAAAAGAAAGCCGTGAGCTGAGTGACGAAATGCAGTATTTATCAGAAGAGATTGTCAATATGAAAGGTATTACAGAGACGATCTCAAGCATTTCTTCGAGCACAAACCGCTTGCATTAAATGCTTCGATTGAGGCGGCAAGAGCCGGTGAAGCCGGAAAGGATTTGCCGTAGTCGCAGATGAGATCCGCGAATTGGCAGATGAGACAAAAGAGTCTACCGAAAATATCGAACAGGTATTAGAGAACTTTATCGGAAAGATTGAGGACATGGTAAAGACCGTGACACATACGGCAGAAACCGTTCAGCAGAACAGTGAGATCATGGAAAAAGCCAATACATCCTTTGAAAATATTGCTTCTGACCTGATGAGAACCAATGAAGAAGTTCAGACACTTCACAATGACTGTGTAAACTTACAGGATAACAACGCAAAGATCGTAGACCAGATATCCAATCTGTCTGCAACCACAGAGGAAGTATCTGCGCAGGCAGAAAATTCCGAGAATCTGCAAAAATATCTGCTTAGAAGAGAGCAGAAAATTACAGAGATACTTGAACACTTAGCGGATTCTGTTTCGCAGTAGAGAAAGTGGAAACAGTAAATAACTTGCACAAAGCCGAGTCTGTTTTGTGCAAGTTGCCAGTCACTAAATTGTGGGCTGACTTCTGACACCTTGATCCTATAGGAAGTATCGTGCCAGCCAGCATCAATTTCCTACGGAAAAAATACAGGAAAATACAAAAAAAATAAAAAATTTTAAAAATTAAAAAAAGTACTTGCTTTTTTTGTAAGACCATATATAATACCAATTGTTGACGCGGTTCAACAAAATAAATACTAAGGTTCGTTGGTCAAGCGGTTAAGACGTCGCCCTCTCACGGCGAAAACAGGGGTTCGATTCCCCTATCAGCTGCTTATTCTTTAATGAATAGCCCAACCCTTGAAAGTACTGGAAGCCTTGAAAATACTGAGGTTCAGTGCTTTTTATTTTTATAAAAACAATTCGTTAAATCATACCTTTGAATGACAAGGTATTCAAAAGGTATTCAAACATGCGTTTGAGTAAGAAAATACGCAAGAAAAGGAGATTCTTGCGCAAGTGCTACTAAAGATAAATCGACCATGAATCGGTTTATTTTTTTTGCACAAAAATACGGGAATTAGTCCCGCCCGCTAAAAATATCTATGATACCGATCAGTTTGAAAAAGCCAATGATTAGCTGAAAAATAGTTTGATTGGTAAAATTATAAGGTATATAAGTAATGTTATCATACGAGATCCTCCTCTTGAAAAATATAGGTAAACGATTTTGATACCCCCGGGGGTGCGACGTTGAACCACCAGGAATACAGTTTGTTTTTTTTGTTATAAGATGTAATCGTTAAATGGCTGTTACAAAACGTTGTGAGGCTTGTTGAGCAATTTTAATTCATGCATGCGTACCTTTCTTTGATTCAATTCTAAAATCCTCTTAAAATCCATTTTAACGGCTTATACATTTTGTGTCAATCTTCTATCTTGGAAGATTGATGCTTTTATTAATCGCCTGTGTTAATCGTTCAGAAGAGCGGGCGATATATGTCTACGTTGTCGTGACGCTGTCGTGCTGATAAAATTCTCGTGTCGCTTCAATGTCGTAACCGGAATTACTGTAAATCTGCTGCCCGGCGAACTTCCGGAAGCTGTGTGTTGATGTTTACGGAATATCTAAATATTCCGTTACTGCCTTGAGTGCTTTCTGGACGGCGCGCTCCGAAAATTGGAATATGCGCCGCTCTGGGTTGATTCTATTTTCTGCGCAGTAGTCCCGGATATAGTTATAAACCGGTTCCGGTACTTGGTGCCGCCGCGCCTTACCTGTTTTTGCTCCACGATGTCAAGCCGATAATGGTCGCCGTCGCGCACCAGAGAGGAAAGGGATAAATGTAAAATGTCCCCGATCCCGCAGCCTAGATTTGCCTGAATAACCAGACAACAAGCCATGTTCGGCGCGGGGCGGTGCTTTATGCCGTCCTTGCCGGTGTAACCGTTTTTGATCGTATCAATGATGCGGTTGTAGCTGTCTTGATTGACCGCAAGGGTTGTATATGCTCCCATGATGCAAATCCTCCTTTCTTTTGAATATAAAACCGCCGCCGGTAGTGGTCTGGTGATTTTTAAAAAAATTTTTCTGAGAAATTTTCAATGAATTTATAATCAATATAACCATCTTCAAATTCAATTCCAATAAGAATTTGATTACCATTATTTGTTTTATCTATACGCGCGAAGGCGATATTATGAACATAGAGTTCTGCCGGGATGCTCGCTGATATATAGCAGGGGCATATTTTCCTTTCTTATTTTTTCTCTTGCATTTTTGCAATTTTGTTTTAATTCTTTCAATTCATTTTCCAATCTTTCTTTTTTGTGTCATAATATAAACCATCCTTTTCATTGTGTGCCCTGTCTCGTCAGTGCGGGTGGGGCAGTTCCCGCAGACGGCGGCAGCTTCCGCCGTTTCGACTATTTGCAAATTCTGCGGAAAATATCAATTGTAAGTTCTGCGGCGTCCCTTTTCCTGTCGGCTGTGTAGCCGTGGCGTTTACTTTTCAAGGCTTTTTTCTGCCTGTTTAAGGTTTCAATGCCCCAAGATGCCGCTTTGTTGAGCTTTTTCCCATTCATTCGGCGCAACTTTTACGGCTTTAAGGGTTGTAAGATTGATTTCAAAATCGTCTTTGTCTTCCGGGTGTAAGTCCTCGCAAACTGGAATATATTCATGTGTTCCCATGTTTTCGCCAATTCCCCAAACGAAAAAAAACCAACCGGGATTTTTTTCCACGATTTCAAAAATATCAGTTCTTTCACAAAGTGCAGAAGTGCTATAGATTTTATTATTTTCAATTTTTAATGTTGTCATATTTTCCCTTTCTAGTCTGCCTCATCAGAGCCGGGCGACCATCCGCGACTGACGCTCCAGGGCGGAGCGTTTCGGCTAATCAAGAAATTTTTCAATTCTATATTGCTTTTTATTTTTATGATTTCTTTCCTCCTATCTCCATTTTAATTTCTCTCTTAAATCTTTAACTGTGAAGCGTTTCATAAACTCCACATATTTATTAAACGGGTTTTCTTTACTCCAATTCGGATTGGAGCCGTTAACTTTTCAAAATAATTTTTTATCTTGTTCATACTTGAGTTTTAGAAGTTCCTGGCGATTCATTTTATTAATTTCTGTGTTGGTGTAAGAATAGATATTTTTCATATGTTTATTTCCTTTCCGAACACTTATTTGTGTTCTGTGTTTTTTGTTTTCCTGTTGAGATTATAATACACGATAATAGACTAAATAACAATTGACAAAATACACAATAATAGACGAGATAAAACAATGGATTATTGTGCAAAATGATACACAAAAATAGACGTTGACTTTAAAAGGGAAATCTATTATCATATATAAAAAGGGAAAAGAGGTGTGATACATGGCGAATTATGGCGTAAACGGATATATTGACTTTTCCAAGCTGTGGAATATCTTAGAAAAAAAGGAATACAATAAGCAGTGGTTAAAGAATAACGGAATCCATTCTAATACAGTGGCAAAGCTGACAAAAAATGAAAATGTAACTTGTGAGGTTATATGTAATTTATGCAAACTGCTAAATTGCCAACCGGGCGATATTATGGAATATAAAAATAATTAAAATACATGAAAATAGACTATTGACATATACATGATAATAGATTATTATAAAGTTGTCGGAAGACAATAGCCGGGGAAGCGGAGAAAGGAGAACAAATGAACGAAATGACAGATAAACAGATGGAAGTTATATTAAATCTCGTAGCTGATAAATTTGCAGGATGTAAGGACATGGACGAAGTTCAAAAAAAGCAATAGATGAGGTTCGCAACATGGCAAAAAAAGAAAAAGCCTAACGATTAGGTTTTAGGGAATGAAAGGGAGGGCGGACTTGCCGCCGCTCTCAATCAAATAAATTGTAACACATAGTAATTATATAATCAATGCAAACAAGGGGCAGCTTTTCCGTCTGCCTTTTCTTTTATCACTTCCCAGATCGGACAACGTCGCCGGTCACATTTCGCAAATCCGCAAAAGTAATAAAGCGAATATAATACTTTTCTTAAATCTTCATAAACATGTCGTAACAAAGTGACAACCAGCCGTCACTTTGTGACAAAAAATGTGACGCTAGAGAAAGATATAGAGTAAGAGATAGATTATATTTTATATTTTAATTATAAGGATTTAAAATCTTATATATTAATCAAGGAGTAAATTATTATAATATAATTATATTTACGCATGCGCGCGGAGATATATTATATAAGGCGTATGTAGTGATTGAATTTAAAATCTGTCCTTGACAGATTGAGAAAATAATATTATTATAATGCTCATAAAAACAGAAAAACGCATCCGGGCAACATCTTACCAGATTGATCGAGCAGGTCCCGGAGAAAACGGAATTCATGCAGCCGACACAGATATATTAAACTGTGTTAGGCTGTTTTTTATTTATTAAAATACTGTGAGGAGGATATATATCATGACTGATAATACAGTTATTACAGATCAAGGCGTAGAAGTATATGAGAACTCTATAACCGAATATCTGGATAAATATGTAGCTGATAAAAATATAGCTGATATGTCCAAGGAACCTCAGAGTAAGTGGAATGCAGCTTTAATATATATTTATAAAGCCGTATTTAAAAATGATAGAGAGAGATTGAGAGATCCTAAAAATAAAGATAATTATAACGATAAGCTGATAAATGATATATGTGATATATATATTGAGTTATGCTATGAGTACGACAAAGAAGTGAGTATAAACGGCTTTTGCTTCTTAACTGGGATCAACACAGATACAGTATACACCTGGGGGCACGGCGAGTATCGGCTCGGTTCTTCTTGCCCCGATGTATACAAAAAGCTGGTCAAAAACAATGAGGAATCCCTAAGCGACAAGCTCATAAGCGGCGGTCTTAATCCGATGAAAGTGCTCCCGGCCTTAAATCGTCGGCACAATTGGAATATGCCGGGCACTAACCGCCAGGGGGGGGAGCAGACGCAGAGCATCGAAGAAATTCAAGAGAGATACAAGGGCGTTATTCAGCGGGAAGATGCGAAGTTAGAGCTTCCATCAGCTGATTTCTAGTGGTTTCCGTCAAATTGCACAATGATTTTTAGATGAAACTCACATCAAGTGCCGAAAATATAGGATAGTTCGTAAAATCATACAAATGCGAACTATTAAAACGCAGCAAGCGTCCTGATTTGATCCGGCATATGACCGGTCCGGCGTACCCTGGGGCGGGGGTCTGGTGGGAACTACCCCGGGGCGACAACTGAGTAGGTCAAGCTAATTTCAAACAAAAGACCTTCTCCATCATCGAGGTATTGAATTATGATTCTGAAAAACATAAGAGCATTTCTTCTAACAGCCTTTTTATTCTCTGCGGTGACAGGTACATAAGCAAAATATACTAGGCTGATCTTTACTGACGATAGAGTCATAATTGGCTAATTTTTCTACATCAGATAAAAATTCAAAAGTTACATTCGATAACGATTTTCAAAAATTTAAAAAAAAAAAAGGCTTCAAAGGAGCGTATGTGATATGGGTATTCCAAGAGTTAAGGTCGTAAATCCAAATGAAGGTTGGATGGGAACTGAATATTACATAGACGGAAAGAAGATTGAACGTGTTAAGAGCGTTGATTTTCGTGTTGCAGTAGACGAGGTTCCACATTTCACTTTTTGAAACCATGGGGCTGCCAGACATTGATATGAGCGGTGACATTAGATTCAAGTTCACGCCGAAAACGGTGCAACAGGCAATTATAGTTCTACGGAATGAGTTAATGACTCATGGTGAATTATACCAGGTATTCTTGAAAAGTATGTTAAGTTCCTTGGATGATAAATTTTGGAATTCAAGGAGTAAGAGTGGACATGAACTTGACCTTGGAGAAGAGGATTTCAAAGAAGCTGCAGCATTGATGCTGAATCGTTTGATTGGAATTGAAGAATGAAAGGATGAGTGAATAAAAATGACAGGAAACGAGTATCAAGAATCAGCAATGCGGACAAATGACCGCAAGGCAACGGAACGATTAGTTGGGAAAGCAGTGATAGATAATGATTTTAAAGATTTCGGAGGTATCTTCAATGCCTGCCTTGGATTGTCCGGCGAGGTCGGAGAGTTCAACGATATGATTAAAAAATGGATTTTCCACGAGAAACAGCTTGATATTAACCATGCCAAAAAAGAAGCAGGAGATATTTGTTGGTATCTGGCAATGCTTTTGCGAATCCTTTGGCTGGAGCCTTGACGAGATCATGCAGATGAATGTAGAAAAACTCAAAGCTCGTTATCCAGACGGTTTTGACATTGAGAGAGCAAACCACAGAATGGATGGTGATATATAATGGCCGATCGAAAACAGTGCTGCGGCACCTGTGAATACGGTTCATATGATAAAGTAGATGGCTATGTCTGCGTAAACAATGAAAGTGAGTATGTTGCCGATTTTACAGAGTACGATCACACCTGTGATTGTTGGGGCGGAAACGGAGAAGGCAGAAGTGAACAATGCATTGATGAAAACCGAATATTCCACAGTTTTTGACGAAAAGCGCAAAGGGATTGGTTGAGCAGTCGTATTACAAATACGGACCAGCAAGGATGAACTTTGCAACCGGAAATGTGGATGCAATCGAAAGTTTGAAAATGAATCGTGCCAAGTTTGAAGAGACCGGGAACCTTGAATACCTGTGTGATGTTGCGAATTATGCCATGTTCGGTTCATGTTTCCGCAGCAGGGCGAATATTTCAAACATACGGACTCTGATGCATCTGCCGGGATTTTTGGTATGAGTGTGAATGAGATGGAAGAGTTTAAAAACAAACATAGATTTAGCGATAGATAGGAGCATAAGAAAGTGAGAGTAGTTTCACAAAATAGAGATTTTTCATTCAACTTCGACAATACGGTATTTTGGAAACAGTACAACATCATCTATGCAAGAATTGGGAAAGAAAATATTCCAATCGGACAGTATGAATCAGATGAGCGAGCTACAGAAGTGTTTAAGGAAATACATAGGTTAATCGGTGAAATAAATTTGTATTATATGCCAGAGGAGTGAACCAATGGAAATTATAAAAACAGTTATAACAACGCTTGATATTTTGCTTATTTTGTTATTTTTTACGTTTGGAAAAACAGCAAAGGATAAGCCGACAGCAATAGGATTTGGAAGCATGATTATGTTGCTAATTATAAATATTTTCCTCATGTGGAGATGATGCAATGTTTGTATATGATCCAATATTTGGTACCTACTTCTTGCCACCAATTTTAAGCGTGTTAGGAAGAACACATAGAATCAAGACAAAAGTCCCAGAACATTCGGGAGATTTTCTTAATCTGGATAGTGACGCCGAACACCAGAGTGAGAAATCGGAGCATCCGGTATAGCTTAAGTCCGCAAGCGATAGTTCCTGGCTGAATAATTGATCTATCGGCGTTAGGCTTTGAATTATGTTTGCGGACGGAACAACATTGGGATATTGCCAAGTGGTAAGGCACTGGATTTTGATTCCAGTATTCGCGGAGGTTCGAATCCTGCTAGCCCAATGCGTTGCAGAATAGCATTTGTGTGACAAGGTTGACGAATTTTGGTGTAGCAAATGAAATTCTTCTTGTGATGGAAGCGTTGTCGACTTAAAAAGCGTGAAAACAGGACGATGAAAGTTCGTTGACGATTATGGAAAGGTATATCGCGTGGAGCAATTACGGTGAGGTGCACCAATAGTCCGTGAGGTCGGTTCGATTCCGGCACTTTCCATTTTTGAACATTGATAATTGAATATTGGCGGTTGATAGCATTGAATAAGCCGGGCGAAAGTGATATAATAAATTATCATCAAACAGAGGAGAATCATTATGTGCAATAATCAAAAGAATAATAACAATAAGAACCAAAGAAATGATAATCAACAGCGCTCCACTCACGAACAAGGAGAACGGGGACTACGGACATATTAACGAGAGGGTGGAGGAAATAGATTCTACTAAAAACCCACCAGAGGAGAGATAGTGGATCCAGATGATATCATTCAAATAATTAATGAAATACCAAAATATATATGCTATATCTATCCTGGCTATATAACGATGTATTTGTATTATTACTTTCATTCACTTACGTTAGACGATACAACAGGAAAATTATTGAAAAGTATTGCTATTAGCTATTTTTTATGTTGTGATTATTAAGTGGGTGTTTGGATTAGCAAATCATATTCCATTTATTAACATTATAAATGATGTTAATGGTGTGCTATTCAATATTTTGTTAATAATATTTTCTATTACAGTTCCATGTATGGTAAACTTGCTTGAAAAAAAGTGAGAAATTTGATGAATACATGAAGAAAATAAAAAGTGTATTAAAAATAAATACGTCGTTTGCTAAAAATGAAATTGAAGCAATCCAGAAGAAGTATAACGACACTATTTGGATTTATGTTTATATGAAAGATAGTAACATAATGTACGAAGGTTCGTTAACAGAAAAAGAGCTGGAAGAAAGCAGAACTAAATTTTTTTGCTTGAGTAAATACAGGAAATATCTTTTGAGGGATGATGGAAGAAAAAAAAAACTTGCAGATTATTCAGAGGATGACAAAGAAAAAAGTGCTGATATACTTTGATAGGATATCCCATTTTGAAATAGCAAATGTAGATAAAACATAATAACCAACCGTCAATATTCGATGGTTGGTATTTTTTACGCAAAAATGAGGTATGGGTATGGCTCTGAATGTGACGAACGAACAGAAAAAGTGATTGAATCACAAGGATTCATGGTCGTTGAGTTCAAATTGTGGTATCGAAAACTGGGAGAAATACTTTTGGAGTATACCCAAAGAATAATTGACACATGGAAAGCGATAATGCTGTTTATACAAGAGAAAATGAATAGGGTATTTGATATGCTTAAAGATTTTGCAGATACAATCAAGCCTTATGTTGAAGAATTGCAAGAATTTGAGCATGAGGAAAGACCGAAATATCCTTTTGTTCGTTCAATTGGGAAGGGATACAGACCGAATTTCAATAACAAGGTTGTATATCACAGGTGTAGGGACAGGTGTTGAGTATGTGTGAATTTTGCGATGGAAAAGCAAGAAAAATTGAAAACGGCTATACATATGGAAATCCGAGAATAGAAAAAAAAATGTATGGAATTTACAGCTTGCATTTTGATAATAGCGGTGATGAATATGGAGAAGGACAGTTTGAAATAAATTATTGCCCTATGTGCGGCAGAAAGTTGGTGGAAGAATGAAAATATTATGGAAAAGTCTTAGAATAATCTGCGTTATCCTATACATTTTTCTGACATGGATTATGATTTCAAGTGTTTTAGGGTATTTATTATCCGAAATGATAGGAGACATTGGCGATTGGATGGGAAAAATATTTTGCACATTGCTCGGATGGGGAGCGATTGAAATTGCAGATAGCGTGATTAAGCATACTTTGAAAGAGGACTGAAGAATGAAAAATATCATTGTAATTACCGACAGCGCGAAAATTGCCGATGTAGAGTTTAAGTCGCTACGACAAAAGTTGATGGACAAAGAGCTGTTGGTAAAATCTGATGCTATGCATTGGATGTTATATACACAACAACTAATTATACTTTTTGGAACATTGATACTGGAACGCATCCGCTTATCCCTATGCTGCACACAATCGCATATTCAGATTGCAGAATAGGGATAATGAAAAAACGAGCCTATTATGTGCAGAATTAGAAAATGGCAGAGAATTGAGCGATTGGTAGAACATATGCCGCCTAATGCGAAAGAAATACCGTACAGTGATATTGAAAATTTGAAAATATGGCTGTGAAACGATTCTGGAGGATTGAATAAATGAGCATGGCAGAAGTAATGGAATCAATAACAGATGAATTAACTGAACAACTGGAACGTGATACGTTTGCACGATATATGAATCCACCAGAGGGATTGACAGATGCACGTTGCAGCAAATGTAACCGCCTGTTAGGAAAATTCAACGGACAGGCTGAAATCAAATGCCCTAAATGCGGGAAAATCAATAGAATCGGGGTGAAAAAGATTATGAAACGGGCAAAATTAGTAAATTGGCAATATTGCAAAGACCCAAATGATATAAACAAAGCCATTATGTCGAATGACCCGAACTGGGAAGGATTAGAAAGTGCGGATCAAATAATCAGTATATCGTATGACACAAGTCAGATGTGCTATGTAGTGTTTTGGCGTGAATTGTAAATAAGATAGAAAATCAAGAGCACCAGTTGCAGAGTGCCAAGTGGCACATATGTAGAGAGAGCCTATTTCCAAGATAGAAGGGAGGTAGGTTCTTTTTTGGTTTCAGAACAGACGCGGGCAACCGCTGATGATATTAAAAATTACATAAAGCAAAACGGAATTGATTACCAATCGTTGTACGATCTTTTGGATGTTGCGAAAGTGGCATTTGAAAAAGAAAACGACACGGAATGGGCGTTGAAAGTCACTTCGTACATCAAAGATTGCTGCAAGTGGGCGATTCAAAACAGTATTGAAGTCTTACAGATGGATGAATTGTACTGGAAAACCATGAAAGCTGAAGCTCCGTACCATTTTGAATCATTCCTTTTCTACATGGAGAAGAACCGCCGACCGAAAAAGCGATTCTATGAGCCAAGAAAGCGGACGCTAAAAATCGTTGTTGACGATCTGCAAGACTTGGAAGATGGAAAGCTTGATTTCTATGGTTTGTCACTTCCGCCGCGAGTAGGAAAGTCTACTCTCTGTATATTCTTCCTCACATGGGTTATTGGTAGGCATCCAGAGAGCCACAACGCTATGTCCGGGCATTCCGGCATTTTAGCTGACAGATTCTATAATGACGTATTTAAACTCACGCAAAACGAGGAATACACGTTCAAAGAGATATTTCCGGATATTGATCTTGCAAATAAGTCATCCGAGAAGAATGAACTTTACTTTTCTCCTACAGAAGCATTTGCAACGCTGACTTGCCGAGGAATTGACGGAACATGGACCGGTGCGGTTGATATTAGTTCGGACGGATACTTATATGTCGATGATATGGTGCGTGATCGTACCGAATCATTGAGTCCTATTCGATTGGGGAACAGATACCAGGATTACTTGAATGTCCTTGTTGACCGTAAAAAAATGACGGGTCCAAGGAACTTATGGTCGGTACTCGTTGGAATGTTTATGATCCACTCGGACGAGTAGAGACGGAGAATGCGAACAATCCGCGCTACAGATTCCGGAAGATTCCTGCATTGGATGAAAACGATGAATCCAATTTCCAATACGATTACGGAAAAGGATTTTCTACAGAATATTACCGGAAGATGCGCGATCGTCTGGATAAAAAACGAATGGATGGCTAAATATCAGCAGAGACCATTTATTCGAGAGGGATTACTGTTCCCATTGGACGAGTTGAATTATTACAACGGAGTGCTGCCGGATGGAGATTGTATCACGGCCGCAGCGTGTGATGTTGCATGGGGCGGCGGAGATAGTCTTTCAATGCCGTTTGGAAAACTTTTCGGGAGCGTCGATGATGGACCTATATATATACCGGATTGGATTTTCAATAAAGGTGATAAATACGTTACAAAACCTCTTGTTGTGGCAACGTTGCAACATAAGCCTAATATGGAGCGTTTCGAAGCTAATAACGGCGGGGATGAGTACGCGGAAGACATTAACCGCCTATTACGAGAACAAGGCTTTAAAACTAATATCTCTTGGGCGAAAGCAAGCAACCAAGTGGGAAAGATGGCAAAGATTATACAGTATGCACCGGATATTAAGCGAAGATGCTATTTCCTTAAGCCGGAACTACAGAGCCAAGAGTATAAGGCAGCAATGGAAGAACTTGGAATAATCGTTCAAGTTGGAAAGAACGAGCATGAAGATAGTGCTGACGGATTGACACAGTTAATTCAAGTATTTGAAAACGGAACTGTAAAAACGACGATTATAAATAGCCCAATGTGATAGAGGAGTGATAGAGTGAATAAAAAAGACAGTTGAATCTTGAAAAATATGGTATTTCCGGCAAACGATACAAAGAACTTTGCGGATTTTTGCGAGCAATATCCGGAATGGAAAAATCAGTTGAAATACAATAATGATACCGTCAAAAGCCCGGAAATAACGGACATGCCAATTTATCACAGCAATTCAGATGCTAAATGGAAATTTGGCAATTAAGCTTGAACAGGATTGGAAGAAAAATGCCGGTTGATTGAAGAAACTGCAGAGCGGGCGGAGGATTTGAGTCAATACATCATCAAGTCTGTATGCTATGCCGGGGTCCCGGTTATATCTGATTGTCTGTGAGAGGGTATGCCAATCGGAAAATCGGCATTTTATGAGATGCGCAGATATTTTTCTTTATCTGCTCGGATCAGAATAAGAAAAATGTGAAATGCGGAAAAAAGGGACATACTTTTGATGATATGATTGTATCATCGGAAAATGAGAAATGAGCCATTGGTGTAAAAAGCCAGTGGCTTTTTTCTATGCCATGAATTGAGGTGAGACTGTGAGCGAAAAAGGAAAGAAACATTGAATATCGCGGAAGAATCAAAATTTATACGGATGTGAAAAAAAATCACATCGAACAATGTTATTGATGTTCTTTCGCGCGCCATGATTAAGCATGAGCAGAACTGCACACAGATTAGATACCTCATCAATTTTGAAAAAAGGCGATCAACCACTTATGCGTGAGAAGAAAGTAAGAAAAGACATTGATATTAAGTCAATTTCCAACCTTGCGCACCAGATCACAGAATTTTGGCTTGGTTATTTTGGGGAAATCACATGGCTTTTCGTTCAGAAGTCGGACAAACACCCAAAAGGCAGCAATCCAACTGATAATGATTCGGCAATCACACTTCTCAATGAAATGTACGATGCCGAGGATATGGAAAAGCAAAAAGACCAGTTTTTGCCTATTATCTGGAAGTATGCGGCACTTGTTGCCAACTTATCGACATAAAGAGAAAGCCGGATGATGAAGATGCGGTATTTGACCTTGTGACGCTGAATCCGCTGTATTCATTTGTTGTCTATTCGTCAGATGCTTATGAGCGACCGATGATGGGAGTTTCTGTATTCAGAGGACGAGGATGGTTCAAGAATCTTTACCGCGTGGCTGATGATGCAATTTATGAAATCTGTGACATGGTGGAAATCGTCAATGGTGCCAAGAAAAAGATGGCATGAAACTGAATGAATTGGAAATTCCAGTCAATCCGTTTGGTCGTGTGAACATCGTTGAATTTGAGCGTGCTACAGACCGCACAGGCGTATTTGAACGACAGCTTGATGAATTAAAACGCCTTGAATATTTTGGAGTCTGATTTGTGCAATGACGTAGCACAGACCACACAGGCAAATTGGTGGGGCAATGACATTGAACTTGATAAAGACGATGACGGAAAAAGTAAAAAGGACCACAGGGTGGTCAATGGATTTTAACCAAAACAAACGGACAGGGTAAACAGCCAAATATCAAGGGACTTGTCCTTGACTATAACTATGATGGTGTACTTGCTAATATCCAAGCGAAACATGATGGAATTTTTGAAAGAACGTTCACACCAAAGCAGACAGAGCAAAGCGGTGGTTCTACAACCGGAGCAACAAGTCTTTCTTCTGGCTGGACTGCAACAGAAGCCGTTGCGTGTAAGCAAGCTGCAATCATTAAGCGTGGATTTAAGGAAAGA
>VOFI01003051.1_pt1 | contig 44495 bp, 71 predicted proteins | sample 5384131 | NCBI WGS metagenome assembly VOFI01 (sample SAMN12384728, study PRJNA508395) | human gut metagenome | isolation source: healthy gut H | host: Homo sapiens
CGCTTTTTTCATAAAAAATGCCATGCCCGTCAAGCACGGCTTCTGTCTGCTGTTCCAGTTCTATATTTTTTATATCCGTGTAGATCTCTATGTTCAGACGGTCTGCCTTAAAATAGACTTTCCCGTCTGCAGAGAAATTGTTGCTTCCCGGATACAGGAATACTGCAAAAGGCGGATCAGGGGATTCCCCTTCCGCAAAATGATGATAGGCATATGGAAGTCCGATTTCTTCCATCACTGCCATGACTTCTTCATGCGTCACAAACGCACCCCCTCTCTATCTTCTGCACCAGCTCCCCTGTTTCCCCTTTCTTCAGCCGGGGCAATATGCTCCCTTCCGGCTACCACGCCTCCGCCGCGTTTTGCATGGCCGTGTTCCAGAAGATGGGCGATCTGGTATCTGTCCTTAGAATGGACCGTCATGGTAAGGGAGTTGCTGCTCTCCGCTGTCTTTTTTGACCGCCCAGCTCTTCTTATACCTTCCCGTCCGTTTTGGGGCATTTGCCTGTATATCCTTTTTCACGGTCTTGGATACATCCTTTACCGCATCCTTGACGGTATCCGTGGCAAGGTCTGCATATTCCTTCAGGCCATCCATGATCGCATCCGCCAGACCGTCAACGGTCGTTCTTCTCTCTGCCATCTCCTCACCTCTTTGCCAGGGCAGCCCTGATCTTCACTGTCTTATTCTTATACTGCACGTTGTCAATAAACGTAATATTATAAATATTTCCACGGAACAGAATGCGGAAATGCTCCGTATCAAGAGCTGATATCTCACTGCAGTAACGGATAACAAAATCAAGTTCCGTTTCCGCATTGACCTGTTTTGCTTCCCAGTACTCCTTACCGGAAAGATTATTCACATAGGAATAACATTTATAATGGTCACTCCATACAAGGGTATGGTTTCCTGTCCCATCCTTCTTCGTGCTGCTTTTCTGTATCATGATCCGTTCACGCATAAGTTCTATCATCAGAATATATACAGGTAAGCAATAACATACAGTTCTGCAGTACGGACAACAGATTCATACTCTTTGAGTTCTTCCGGATGTTGTCTTGTCACATCTAAGATCAGGCGGTCGGATGTTTCCATCAGACGGAGGATGAGTTCATCCTCGTCTGACGAATCGACCCTGAGATACCCTTTGGCTTCCTCAAGCGTTACGAACATCCCGCCACCCCTACTTTCCGGCAGCCTTGATATCAAGTGTCTTGACGGCTTCGGAAAGGATCAGCTTGCCGTCAACGCGCTCTGAAGCAAGGAATCCGACCTGTCCGGTTGTGGCATAAAGCTCATTCAGTCTCTTGAAACTTCTGCCCTGACGGTCGGCGATCCAATAATAGCTGTAATCGCCGAATGCCATGACACGTTTTCCCTCCGCAAGTTCCGGCACATAGATGGAAGTGCGGTACGGGCGGTTTAAGATCTTATCCGGCTCTCCTTCCCTTACGGACGGCTGCCAGATATAATTCCCATTGCTGTCCTTCAGCTTGCGGATTGCCTTTACGGTCGAATCATTCAAAAAGCCATACCGCCTTATTACGGTAAGGGGCTCGGAGGGAATAATAAAGATCCATGACATCGTCAAACGTAATGGATGTTCCGGTGGATGTCACGCCCGTCTCAGCACCGCCTGTTGCATTGAAGATTCCGGTAGGCTTTCCCTTGCCGTCACCGATAAAGAATGCCTCCTCTTCCTTTGTACCGATCCTTCTTCCGAACTCCCTTGAGATGTACTGCTCAATATTGAATACACTGTCATTTAAGAGTTCATCGGACACCTTGATCATGGTTGCCAGCTTAAAGGCACTGATGGTTGTCTGTCCGAAACTGTCATCAGATTCCGGGAACTGACCGCCCTCATCGATCCATGCCGCCTCACCCTTGGATGTAACGATTGGGATCTTACGGTCACCGCTCGATGTCTTGATGACGGTTGCAAGGTTACGGAAGAATACCTCCTCTTCCAGTGCTTCTACCAGTTTCTTCTCGTACTCGTCGGGGACGAGATAACCGCCCTCGGAATCCGTGCCGATGGTAAGGGCATTCTGTACTTCATAGGACAGCACCTTGTTTCTCATGCCGTTCCAGAACGCTTTTCTGTACTCATCGGTGGCCCTTCCGGTCTTTGCGTCACCGCCAGTCTTTGCATCCGGCTTGTTGGTGATCGGTGTGCTTGTTGCCTTGGAAAGTTCTGCATCGATGGCAGCCTGTCTTTCCAGTCTCTCGATTTCCTTTCCGAGATTTACGACATCATTTTCCATCTTGTCATAGGTGGCTGCATCCTCAGCGGACACAAAACCTTCCTGTGTTCTCTTGGCATCGAGGAACGCCTTTGCTGCTTCCCATGCCTTTGCTCTTTTTTCTCTTAACTCTAAAATCTTACTCATCTTAAAATCCTCCTTAATGTGTTTAAAAGACTCAGTCTTTTTTCTAACTGGCTGACTGGTATCATGGCATCCACACGGGATACCCTGGAAAGGAACGATTCATTCATCGCCTTGGTGGAATACATCATGGAATCTCGCTGGAACGGGAACTTCTTTTTCTTGTCCTTATCCTCGTCTTCCTTTTCTTTTCCTTCCTCTCCATCACTGCCCTCCTCCGGTTCTTTTTCCGGCTTATCAGGCTTTTTCTTCTCTTCATCCGTCTCACCAGAAGAAAAGAGTATCTTATCCGCAAATCCAAGCTCCACCGCTTTCTTGGCATTAAACCAAGTCTCATCATCCATCATATGGGAGAGCCTTGCCCGGGTAAGCCCCGTCTTGAATTCATAGGCATTTAAGATGGATTCCTTGACTTCGTTTAACATGGCGATTGCTTTCTGCATATCCCTTGTCTCGCCCATTGCCATGGTCGCAGGATTGTGGATCATCATCATTGCAACAGGGGATACACAGACCGTGTCTCCCCGCCATTGCGATCACGGATGCCGCCGATGCTGCAAGGCCGTCTATTTTTATGGTCACGTTCCCCTTGTAGTCACGGAGCATATTGTAGATCTGCGCCGCCGCAAACACATCCCCGCCTGGAGAATTGATCCACACCGTGATATTTCCGTTTCCGGCATTCAGTTCATCCTTGAACAGCTGCGGTGTCACTTCATCCCCGTACCATGTTTCATCTGAGATCATGCCATTTAAAAAAGAGCGTCCTTTCCATGTCAGGTACGCTCTCATCTTCATTTTTTACCCAGTTCCAAAACTTCCGCTTCATCGTTTACCTCTCTTTCCGCTGTTTTCCTGTGCCGGAGCACTCTGCTGGCCCGTATCCGTCTTTACAAAAGCTCCCGCATCCGCAAGTTTGGTCATTGCACCGTTTATCAGATACAGGTTTCCCCCCTTCCTCATCCGGGATCGGATTCATGTTTTCCATCTCACGGATGTCATTGGCAGAAAACCATCCGTTCTGCCTTCCGACTGCATAGCCGTTCATCCTCGACTGGTAATCCCCACGGAGCAGACCGTCCACATTCAGCTTGATAAAATACTTTCCTTTTTCACCAGGCAGAAGGAGCGATCTCTGTAAGGACTGCTCCCATCTGATCACCCACGGATCAAGTGTGTATTTAACGAACTCCAAGGACTGCTGCTCGATATTGGAAAAGCTCGACTTATCAAGGTCACCGACCATATGTGGCGGTATCCTGTACAGTCTTGCGATCTCATTGATCTGGAATTTCCTTGTTTCAAGGAACTGTGCCTCTTCCGGTGGTATCCCAATCTGCTGATACTTCATGCCTTCCTCAAGCACTGCTATCTTGTGTGCGTTACTCACGCCACGATACACGGAGTTCCAGGACTCCCTCACCTTTGACGGATCTTTCAGGACTCCAGGATGTTCCAAGACTCCGCCCGGATTTGCCCCGTTTGCAAAAGAAACTCGCCCCGTATTCCTCACAGGCAAGCGTCATGCCCACAGCATTTTTTGCCATAGCAATCGGCGAGTACCCGATCAGTCCGTCAAACCCAAGTCCCGGGATATGGAGCACATCCTCGGCTTTCAGTTTGATATTTCCATATTCCTTGAACGTAGGGTTCTCATCACTGTTTCTGGAATACACATAATAGATGTTTCCTTTGTCATCCCTCTGCACCTCCATCTTGTCCGGAAGGAGCCGATACAATCCAAGCACCCTTCCCGCCCCGTCCCTTATGATCTGGGCATAAGCATTTCCCCATATTAAAAGATGACTCATCAATGTTTCCCTAAACACAAATGAAGTCATCTCCGGGTTCGGCTCATCATGGAGCAGATAATATAGCGGATGGTCATGCACCAGCTTCTTGCCTCCGTCATCCTGATATTCATATACATGAAGAGGTAAGGAGGCGACTGCCTCCGCAAGGATTCTGGACACAGGCATATACTGCCGTGGTCTGCATTGCAGTTCTTTCATTGACAGGCTTTCCGCTCGTTGTCCTTCCAAACAAAAAAACGAATATCCCGCATCTGCTGCCTTATCCACAGGCTTATCCCTTGCCTGTCCGAATCGAATAAACTCTTAATTCCCATGTGACACCTCCTAAAAAAATGGTACAAAAAAAGCACCTCCGAAGAAGTGCTGTTCCTGGTCATCTCTGATAATTGTTTAGTCGTGGGAATTCTTTCCCATTCCTGTAGTAATAATATTTTCTCAGTGCATTCTGCATTGGATTTTTCTTTGGGTTCTCAAGCGGTTTCAGTTTCATCAGCGAATCATACATAAGGTCATCATCCGCTACCACTGTTTCCAGATCCAGTCCGAGGATTTCCTCTGCTTTCAGTGCAAGGGACTTCCTTGTCTGCGCCCCATGCTCACCGCTAAGTTTGGGGTCTTTTTCCATACTGTTCATAAAAAATTCTTCCTGCATACGAAACGCCTCCCTGTGCTTTTCCTATATCTTAACACAGAAACATGCAGCCGGATTATGATTTTACAGAATCATACATGGCTGCATCAGAATACAAGAATACCCCTGTCATCATACACGCTTCCGTCACTGCCTTCATTTCTGATTGCACGGTCAAGTGCCATAACGGTTGCAACGGCCCCGTCAATCTTCTCTGTGGATTTCTCCTTATCCATTTTGATGTTTCCCCGCTGGGTCCTGACGGACAAACACATTATCCATCATCCAACGCAGCACCTTATGTCCGCCATGTGCGATCCGCTCCTCCAATGTCAGTTTCATCAGTTCTTTTTGTCGGTGGACTCATATCTTTATAACCCTGTCCGAATGGGACAACGGTAAAGCCCATGCCCTCCAGGTTCTGCACCATCTGTACAGCGCCCCAGCGGTCAAATGCAATCTCCTTGATATGAAACTTCGTGCCAAGTTCATCAATGAACTGCTCGATAAATCCATAATGGATGACATTTCCTTCCGTGGTCTTTAAGCACCCTTCGGCTGCCCAGACATCATAAGGAACATGATCCCTTCGGACACGTAGTCTCATGTTATCCTCCGGTATCCAAAAGTACGGAAGGATCACATATTTCTCCGTATCATTCCTTGGCGGGAACACAAGCACGAATGCCGTGATATCCGTGGAACTTGAAAGGTCGAGTCCGCCATAGCATTCCCTTCCGAGAAGCTCCTCCTCATTCACGGCAAAGGAACAGGCATCCCACTTATCCATCTGCATCCACCTGGTGCTCTGTTTCACCCACTGGTTCAGACGGAGCTGCCGGAATACAGTTCTCCTCTGCTGCATTCTCTTTTTGCACTGATATATGCATTCTGCACTTTCTCAATGTCTATCGTATATCCGAGTGACGGATTTGCCTTTATACCACACATCCTCACTCGACCAGTCATCCTCATCGGATGCTCCGTAGATCACAGGATAAAATGTCGGATCTATCTTTCTTCCCTCTATGATATCCAGAGCCTTCTGGTGCTGTTCAAAACACACGGAATTCCTGTCTGTCCCGGCTGTCGTAATCAGAAAGAACAGCGGCTGCGTTCTGGCATCGCCAGAGCCTTTCGTCATGACATCGAACAGTTCCCTGTTCGGCTGTGCGTGCAGCTCATCAAAGATGACCGCATGGACGTTCAGTCCATGCTTTGTGTATGCCTCTGCCGACAGCACTTGGTAGAAACTGTTGGTTGGTTTATATACAAGCCTTTTTACGGACATGACGGGCTTGATCCTCTTCTTCAGTGCCGGACATTGGTCCACCATATCCACCGCCACATCAAATACGATGGAAGCCTGCTGGCGGTCAGAAGCGCAACCATATACCTCTGCTCCCCATTCGCCATCGCCGCATGTCATATACAGTGCAATTGCAGCCGCCAGCTCCGATTTTCCGTTTTTCTTCGGTATCTCACAGTAACAGATATTGTACTGGCGATATCCATTTTCTTTGACCGTGCCGAACAAAGTACGGATAATCTGATCCTGCCACGGAAGCAGTTCAAACGGAAACCCCGCCATTTTCCTTTGGTGTGTTTCAGACAGTTTATAAAATTGACCGCATGGTCTGCTTTTGCCTTGTCGAACATTATTTCGCACCGCCTTTCACAAGCAGAAGCTCCATTTCATCGTTCTGCTTATCCTCACCGCTGTCCGTGGAGATACGGCTTCTTGCGGACGGTGTCAGTCCGAACTGCTCACAGAATTTATTCATAATCTTAAGGTAGGTCTGGGCAATGGAAACCTGCGGCACCTGCTGCCAGTATCCGCTTGGAGTCTTCACGATTGTACCGTGCTGTGTAATAAATTCCTCCGCCTCTTTCCACCTTGCATACGCTTGGCAGTATCCGGCAAAATGCCGCCATGTCAATCTCCGTAAGGATTCCGAGGTGCTCCATCTGTTTAGCCATCCGCTTCCATTCCTTCTTCGCCTCATCCTCCAGCCAGGCCGGACAACGCGGGGCTTTTTTATCAGGCTTTGGTTCGCCAGTGTTTGACTTCTCTTGCCCGGATTGCCCTCCAGCACCTTTACTGCCGTAGGCTTTGGTTTTTCTTCCTCTCTGTGCCACTGTCCTCACCTCCCCCTTAAATGGCATAATAAAAAGACCTCCGAAGAGGCCTTCCGATTTGTGTGTTTATTCTTAAAGTGTCATTCTTATTGCCGGAATTCTTGCACTTCTTTCCTGTTTTTCCAATCCAGTATGTTGCATTCACCTCGGTAACCCTGCCATCCTGATGCCTTCCTTTTCAAATGCTGCGAGGGTTTCGATCAAAAATGTACTGCTTATCGTAAATTTGCTGATGCCGTTTTCCTTTAAAGCCTTTACAATTTCCGAATGTCGTAATCCCAGATGACTCCGTTGAAATCAATGTTATCGTTTCTCTGTTTCATGGCAGTCTCTGTATGCTGCAAACAATGGCTGTTGATTCCGTAATCCTTAAGAGCTTCCTCCCTTGTTCATGGCTTTTTTCAAAAAAAATCTTCTTCATGGTCTTGTTTCCCTTTCGGTAGGTCAACCAATCCCTCTAAACGCTGATTATATCCAGTCATTTCAGTGCCATAATGTACACAAAGATAACGGCACTACATTGTGTAAAATGTACACAGGCTGGGGGAACGGATTTCCCCTTTCTGTTATTTTACTTTTGTAAAGTGCCCATGCCATTGCATGTCTGCATCCTCAAACCCTTCTTTTCTTCCGATCCTTGAAATCCTCGCATTCGCATCTTCAAGACCTGTCTCTTCCGGTGTTTCAACCAGTTCATAAACTTCTGCAATGCTACCTTTAAAGCAGTGTTCCCAGACTGCAACCGTATAGTCACCGTAGTCAAGGACTGCTGAATTCATGCATCCGTAAAGCTCCATTCCTAATTTTTCTGCTGTTGTGATCTTTGTTTCCATCGTATCTTCCTCCGTTTTCTCTGTTTTCCCTTTCGGTAGGTACATATTCGCTCTGAACCGTACATATATCCAGTCATTTAAGCATTATAATGTACACAAAGATCAGTGGAAGAAATTGTGGATTTTACCGCTGCGACCTGTGGATGGCTTCAAGGATCTGTTCCTGTTCCTCTGCCACGACACCAATGCTCTCAAGCGCCTCACGTGTCCCACAGTCCGGGCAGATAAGCGTTCTGCCGTCTGCCCTTGAAAGAGCAGGGTGTCCTTCCGTAGGAAGCCCCGCAGCGGGGGCATATCCGTATGTGCAGTGTTTCACTCTTCATGTCCCGCCACCTCCACTGCTTTTATCTGTGCCTCGGAAAGGTAATGCTCGTCAAAGCCAAAGCTGATGTACCCCTGAAGGCATGTGCTGACATACGAAAGGGAAGGTACTCCTATCTTCCGTTCTTCATGCATGATGTACACAAAGCACTTCCTTCTGCGTATCTTCCCGGTGCGGATGCCCCTGATATCAAGTTCCATTTCTTTTTTTTGTAATAAAACACCGGATATCCTTCGTAGCGGTCAAGTGCCGTCTCATCCGACTCCGTGACTTCCCATACCGCCACGGGAACCTCACCGCCTTCCTTTGGTTCAATGGTAAGATAGGCTCCCGTACGGCTTCCTTTAAATAGAAGCTCATAATCGTTTATGACTGCAGTTCCGATCACCCCTTGCGTGAGGGCATCGTATCCGCATCTGTCTGATGTTCAGGTTGCTGCCATAAGCAATGTAATATCTTTTCATAATGTTTCCATCCTTTCTGAAGGGAACACCCTTCTACCACCTTAAGACCGCTCATGGCGGTCAGTGTTCCAAGGTGGCGGGGAGGCTGTTCTCTTCAAGCAGCTGTCTTCCGCTTCTGAAAGCAGTGTCTCCCCGAAAGTCTCTTTGTAAGGATGTCCCTTGCGGTCTTGAATTCATCCCCGATGAATCCGAGTCTTAAAAGCCATGTCCGCATTGCGTATTTCGGATTTTCCGTCTGCTGCGGTTTTGGACTTGCCGTCCTTACTTCCTTTGCCATCTGGCTTAAGGCAAGGCAGAGCTGGATGTAACTCTTCAGCTGTCCCGCATGCAGTCCGTTCAGCTTTCCGTCAGTCGGGGCATCAAATTGGAAAAGTCTGAACTCGACTGTCCCTTTTGTAAAAGTAGCATGGTAGTTTAACATATGATATCTGCTGTCATTGTAATGATGGTCTCTTCCGTAGCTTGCCCTGTTTGCCGTGTACCAGATGTCTGCAAGGGCTGCCATCGTTTTCGGTTTCTTTTTATTGAGTTCCTTAAGGAATCTTGGGTCTACCGTTTTGCAGTAGCGGTTCATCCGCCAGCTGTCGAGGTTTAAGGCATCCGCTAAAAGGTTCTCGTGTCCCGCCATGATGTTTGCAAGGTTTCGTAAAGTCTGCGGTGTGTGTCCCTGCGCCCCGATGTGGATGTGGACTCCGCAGCCCCTCGCGGCATCGCTCTTGGCTCCTGCATGTCTGAGCTTTCTTATCAGTTCCTGGAGAAGTTCGATATCTTCGTAGTGAAGGATCGGTGTGACCAGCTCGCATTTTTTATCATCCGGTCCCGCAATGCTGACATCCTTCTGGAATTTCCATTCCCTTCCGCTTGCATCCCATGCTGACCATGTATAATATCCGTTTCTGGAAGCCGTGTTTTCAAATCTTCCTGTTCCGAAAAATGCCGCTGCAAGTTCTGCAGCCTTATCCCTTCGGATGTTGTTCATCTCAACCTCGACCCCGATGGTCTGTTTCTTCATTTCCTCAATCTGCTTTGTAATCCTTTCGTTCATGGCTTGTACCTCCGTTTGTTTTCTTCCCTTTCGGTAGGTACATATTCGCTCTAAAACACACATATATCCAGTTATATATGCGCCATAAACTGCACAAACATCAGCCGGAAAAACTGTGTATATTATGACTGTATTTTACGCCATTCATCCACTCCGTAGATCATCGCAAGAGAGCCGTGTCCTTCCCATACTGTGTGGAGCTGTCCCGCATCATCCACAAACTCTACCGTTCCGATGGTTCCTGACGGGATCTTTCGGTAGGGATCATCAAGACGGATAAGCTCCACCCTGGTTCCCGAAGGATATTCCTTTCTCAGTCTCTCAAGTGTCTGTCTGCTTACTCCGAACATACCGTTGACCCTCTTTCTGCCCCCAAGCGGTTGGCTTTCCACTTTTCCGCATCTTCCGGAGTCCGGAATGCCGTATGACCTTTCAGCCCCTTAAGGAAGAAGGATCTTGTTTCCTTTCCTTCGCTCCTCCAAATCCGATGGATACCAGCCATGCCCTCATGTAATATTTTTTTTCATTCTCTTCAATGGTCTGTTTCGGATTCACACGTTTCTGTTCCGATGCTTTCTTTACCATTGCCGATGCAAGTCTGCAGTATTCCATCATGCCATCGGTATGTGGAAATCCCGTGAACTCAATATTCCCGTCTGCAAAGGTAACACCGCTGCATCCGCCCTGCTCCGTAATGAACCCCCGCTGCCGACTCCGTATCTTCAAAGTTACTTTCGGCAAGGGCATTTATAAGACTGTCTGCTATGGAAATGCACTCCCTTCCGACTGCCCTGTTGATAAGGTACTGTTTGGAATGCATCATGTTTATCAGGTTGATGATCCCCGCGGTGTCATGCTGCCGATTGGTATTTTGATCTCCGCTTCCGGTTCTTCCGTCTGTGTTTCCTGTGTCTCTTCTGCCACATCATTCTGGAAAAGCACCCCTTCTCACCTCGTCTTCCATGCTGTCATCTTCAAGTATGACCTTTGCATCCCTGTCCACCGTGATGCTTCCGATGCGGTATGCAAAGGATGGCGGTCCAAGGTATTCTGACCTCTGTCCGAAATGTCCGGATAAGGCTTTTACTAATTCTTTCCTGTTCTCAGCGTTTGTAATAATTTCCATTCTGCTGGTCTCCTTTCCTTTTGGTAGTACCATATATCGCTCTGAATGCCCGTATAGTCAAGCAGATAATGGTACTTTCCAAAAAAAATGTAATGTCAGCTTCTGGACTCCGGAAGCGACATTGCAACCGCATAAGCGACCGTTGCGGTGACTGCATTTCCGGCCTGTTTATAAAGCTGTGCATCGGAGTTGACGGCAGAGGCACGGTCAAAAAGCTCATCAGAAAATCCCTGTAAACGGAAGCACTCCCCTCGGAGTCAGCCGTCTGATGCGGCCGCCCCTCATGAGCGTTCCCATCTGCCCGGAACAATCCAGTGTCTGGGAGCATCCTTTTCCGACTCTTCCCCTTCTTGTCTCACTGTCCGGGTAGGCAAGGTTGATACCGTCCCCTTCCCGTGCCACTTCATATCCTGCCTTCGTGGCATTTTTTACTTTGACGGAATCCACCTTTTCACAGACATACACACCGTGCCTGTCCTGAGAGGTCAGGGGTGAACATCGGCTCTCCGTCCTCTTTCATCCTTCTTCCGTTCTGCCGTTTCTCCATCCGCTCCGGTGTAAGCACCGGGTGGACTTCCAGCACGGCTGAGTTCATGGCGGTATGGTTGGTCATCCCGGCTGTGTACCTCGCTGTCAGGCATCTTGCCGTATCCGTGATCTTCGGATCATGGTTGCTCTGGTCGATGAAGTAAAGCCCTGTCTTGGCCCCGACACCGCCCGCATTCCCCCACAAGGGTTGCGGAAATGCCGTCCGTCCCATAAACACGGTAGCCCCGCATACCTCCTATAAGCTGGTTAAGAGCTGCTGCGTTTTCTCCGGTGAGAGGTAATATTTCTCGTCTACCTCTGCTTCTAAGATTTGCGATAATGAACACACGCTCACGGTTCTGCGGGACTCCGAAGTTTTTGGAGTTAAGCACCTGCCACCGACAGTCATACCCCTGCTTCGTCCATTTCAGACAGAACTGAGGCAAAGTCGAATCCTGCATTAATCGATAACAGGTTCTTAACGTTCTCAACAAGTAGGTATGAGGGTTTAGCACTTTCCTCTTTGCCTTTGAGGAGATCAATAATGTTGTAATATATTCCACTTCTTTTCCGACCAGTCCCCCGCTGTTTTCCGGCAACGGAGATGTCCTGGCAGGGGAATCGAAGCACCAGATGTCTGCATAGGGGACATCTTCGGTTTAAGTTTTGTGACATCATGAGCTTTCCACTCTCCTTCCGTATCATACATTGCCTCATATGAGGCTCTTGCAAATTTATCATATTCACAGTAGCCGATACATTTATGTCCGGCTCTCTCAAGGCCGAGCCGGAAACCGCCGATGCCCGAACATAAATCAAGGAAGGTCATCTGTTTCATTATACTGCCCTCCCTTGCATAATTGCTGATATGCAATTTTCATATCGTCACGGATGACAAATACATCCGCATCCGAACCGCACTGTTCAATGTAGCGGTTTACGATCACATCCACAAACTTCTCATCCAGTTCGATGCCGTAGCAGATACGGTGTGTCTGTTCACAGGCGATCAGCGTAGAACCGGAACCAAGGAACGGATCAAGCACGATGCAGTTGCTCATGCAGGAGTTCTGGATCGGGTATGCCATAAGCGCCACAGGCTTCATGGTCGGATGGTCCTTGCTTGCCTTCGGACGGTCATATTCCCAGATGGTGGTCTGCTTCCTGTCGGAATACCACTGGTGCTTCCCGCCCTTCTTCCATCCGAACAGACACGGTTCATGCTGCCACTGATACGGGCTTCGCCCAAGCACCAGCGCATTCTTCTTCCAGATGCAGCACCCGGACAGATAAAATCCGGCTTCCTTAAACGCCCTGCGGAAGTTCAGCCCCTCCGTATCGGCATGGAAAACATAAATGGAAGCATCCTGTTCCATTGACTGTTCCATATTTACAAATGCAGCAAACAGGAACTTATAGAAATCCTCATCCGGCATGTTGTCATTTTTGATCTTGCCGGCCGTTTCCTCAACATTTACATTGTATGGCGGATCAGTCAGGACAAGATTTGCTTTCCGTCCATCCATCAGCCTTTCATATGTTTCCGGCAGAATGGAATCACCGCAGATGACACGGTGCTTTCCAAGTAGCCATACATCCCCTGTCTTTGCCACGGTCGGCTTTGCAAGCTCCGCTTCCACATCGAAGTCATCTTCCGTGATCTTCTTATCATGCACGGAATTAAAAAGCTGTTCGATCTCTGGCGGTTCAAAGCCCGTGATGCCGACATCAAACGCTGAATCCTCAAGGTCTTTGATGAGATCTGCCAGAAGTTCCTTGTTCCACTCACCCGTAATTTTATTAAGGGCAACATTGAGTGCCTTTTCCTTGGTCTTGTCAATATCGACCACGATACACTCCACTTCCGTGTACCCGAGGTCCGCAAGGACCGTGGCTCTCTGGTGTCCTCCGATAATGGTCATGTCTGAGTTGATAATGATCGGCTCGACATAACCAAACTCTTTAATGGAGTTCTTGATTTTTTCATATTCCTTATCACCCGGTTTTAACTTCTTCCTCGGATTATAGGAAGCCGGGATAAGGTCTGCTATTTTATAACTCTGAAACTGCATCTTCCATATCCTCCTCTGCTAAAATCTGTGCCGGAAATAACATTCACGGCCGCAGTATTTTCTGTTCTTGTTTCCATAGGAAATGAAAGGCTTCCCGCACTGCTCACATACAAGCGTGTAGGAAGCCTTCTCGCTTTTGTTCATTGCCTCCGGGTGCGCCTTCCACCATTCCCTTCTGCATTTTTCACAGCAGAACCTTCTCGGTCCGCCAGTCTTCGGCTGCGTAATTGCATTCCCGCAGAAATGGCATACCTCCTTGCCATCCACCATGAGTTTCATATTTTTGAAACCACCGCAGCATATCCGGCGAGGTTATGTTTTTTACAGTAATTCCTTACAATATCACGGGACAGTCCGATTGCCATTCCGATGGCTTTATATCCCATCCCCTTCATCCGCATTTCCTGTATCTGCCTTGCCTGTGCATCCGTCATCCTTTCCACTCTCCTTCCGGCACACAAAAAAGACCGGAAAAACAATGTTTTTACACTGTTTTCCAGCCTTAAATAATGCTTTTTTCCTGATTTTCCGGCAAAAGAAAATACCCGTTTTTGCCGTGTTTTAAGTAAAACATTCTGCGAAAATTACCATACCCTTTTTATATCCCCCCTGTTTAATTCTGCGAAAATTCACGCAAAGGGGGCCATCGGTCTTCAGCGGTTCAGCCTGTAGAGATTCAGATACCCCCACGGTCCGCCGTCAGAACCGATACTCCGGATTGTTATCTTCGTTCCATGTTTTCTTATCATGGCACGGCTTGCATAGGCTCTGCCAGTTCTTCTCGTCCCAGAACAGGACGGGATCACCACGGTGCGGTCTGATATGATCGACCACGGTTGCTGTCACTGCATGACCTTCCTTTAAGCACTGAACACACAAAGGATGTGCCTTCAGATATCTTACCCCTTGCCTTCTGCCACTGCCTGTTGTAACCACGCTTGCTGCTGCTCGCCCTGTCACCACGGTGCAGTGCTTCATGCTCCTCGCAGTACAGTCCATCTGTCAGCTTCGGACATCCGGGGTGTCTGCACGGCTTCTTTGGTTTCATCGGCATCCGCCATTCCTCCCTTCTATGTACACGGGCGGTGTGAAAGGATTGGAAAGACACCGCCTTATGGCAACATAAAAAGGAGCGTTTCCGCTCCCTTTCTTTTTTGCCATCTTAATCATAGCAGATGTAAATTAAAAAGTCAGTACACCCTTAGTACACCTTTTAGTGAACCTCTAGTACACCATCCAATCATCATGTTTCTCGCTTTCCACAAAGTATTTATAACCATGCTCCTTAAGTATTTTTCTGATTGCTTTTTCTAAACGTTCCTGATCATTTGATGCCGTATACTTGATGCACTCTAAACTGATACCGTTCTGCTCGCAATATTGTCTTTTTCTCTCATCATACTTTATCTGCCGATTAAATCTATCTGATGCAATACTGTTATCCTCTGCCACATAAGTTCCAAATTCATCATAATAACCTTTTTTTATAATGATGCGGTCCCTGTAGTTCTATAGCCAGATCAATGATTGGTTTTCCATCTTTATCAGCAGATTTAGATAATACAAAATCAAAACGAAGCCCTCTGCCCGAATCACCTACTAAGCCGTCAAAAGATTTTTCCCTGATATAGGTAATTCCTAACTGATCCAACAGATCCATTGTTTTTGCTTCAAAAGATGATATCTCATGACAACTGCAGCATTTAGCCAAATAATAACCTCTGTCCTCATCATAAAAGGATTTTCATGTTAGATGAAAGTATGTCCTCCTCTTTTCCACAAATTTGACAGACACATGCATATTTTTTTGCAATTGTTATTATAGGTTTTCCATCCCCGATTTGTCCAACGATAAATGCTGTGGATCTATACACTCTTTTATAAAATAGCTGTCCCAATACTGATTCGAAAAATCTCTTTTATACGAAGAATCATAGTGAACTACTGCCTCAAAATCATCATATCTGTGCTTTTCTTCATATTGTTCTGCTCTTTTCTCCTTCGCTCTTGTTCAGCTTCATCTCGTTCCTTATCATATTGGAATGATAGCCGACAGCTCTTTTTTCTCTGTTTCCATTATCTTCCTTGAAAAGATACTGCATTCCTGTTCATATTTTTTATTATATGGTTGTTTAGCTGCAATACTCTTTTTTCTATATCATCATATTCATCCAATATTTTTTGTAAATATGACACCATCGGTGCCAGTGACTTCTTTCTGTACCACTGTGCCCACGAATTTGCAAAACTAATGGCATCTTCGTTTTCCAGATTCTTTATAAATCTATGTTTTGGTGCAGTCATATCTGCCACCATAGCAGCTATTTTTTCTCTGCCATATTTTTTTTTACAAGTTTTTCTTTATCATCATACGAATATTTTTCTGTCCAATTCGGGTCTTTGTTTTGGAAACGCTAACCCATTCGGAACTAAATAATCATTGCCATAATTTCTTTCGTAATGATACTTCTCCTTACAACTGTCACAGAAAATCTCAACTGCCGTATCATTCTCTTTTTCCTGTCCCCAGTCATTTGACAAATATATTCTGTAAAATTGCAAATAGCCTTTTCCACAAGCACATTTTGCACTATATGGTCTTCTGTAATCTTCTTCATATGACATAGAACATCACTTCCTTCCCAAGTCCCCAAACATATAAAAACATATTAAGATTTTACCATAACCCAAACAAAAAAGACAGCCGTCTGACTGCCTTAATTGTACTCTGCATATGCACCTATCTGTATCTGGAGTGCCACGGTAATCTGCTCCATGACCATGTCATCCAGCACTTCCCCGATTCTTTCTCCGAGCCTTGTTTTATCAAGGGTTTCCACCTGTTCCGCCAGTGCCATGCTCGGTTTATTCAGACCGCTGCCTTTGGGAATCTGCACGTGGGTCGGAAGATACTTCTTTTCCACACCCTGGCTGACAGCGGAACGACCGTAACCACAGGTGAATGCTTATTCGCCTTATTATTGCTTACCACCAGTGCCGGACGGACACCGCCCTGCTTGCTTCCATCTTTTTCTCCAAAATCCACATCATAAATATCTCCACGCTTACACATAAACACCTCCTATCCGAGGACAAAGCCTTCCACCTGTCTGTCCCTCAGTTCATACTGTTTATCAAGTTCCTTCAATGCTGCTTTTCTGTATTTTGCTATCATCGTATGGCTCACATGGTATCTTTCCATCATAATGTCCCATGTCATGTCCTCATCCAGAAGATCCGTGATAATGCTTCTATGTCTTTCATCCAGTCCGTTCACTGCATGCTCAAAAAAATCCAGTTCTTCCTTCAGGAACATATATCTGTGGAAAAGGAAACCGTACCACTCGTCATTCTCCCTTTCCATTGCAGCCTTATATTTGACTGCTATGTTTGCCGTTTTATCGGAAAGAGTACTCGTCTGCACCCTTTCCCCTTCCTGATGGGAATAAAGCATGGAATCGATCATGTCCTGTTCGCTCACTCCCCTGAAACTGACGGAGCTGGAACTCAGTCACGGTCAGTTCCTTTTTCATATTCTTATATTCCTTCATCATTACTTCTGCCTTCATCCGTCATACCTCCAATCCTTGCCTTTACTGCTTCTATCATTGCATTCTGTGTAGTATCCTTTTTTCGATTGCCCGGAGGATATCTTCATCGACCGTTCCTTCTGTCACCAGATGCTCTATGACAACTGTATGTTTCTGCCCCTGTCTGTAAGTCTGGCATTTAACTGCTGATACAGTTCAAGGGACCATGTAAGCGAGAACCATACAATGGTTGAACCGCCTTCCTGAAGATTCAGTCCGTGTCCTGCCGATGCCGGATGGATCAGTGCCACCGATTTTTTTTCCTTCATTCCAGTCCTCGATATCCTTCTTGGTATTGATATACCTTGCCGGAAACCGTTTCAATATCCGCTCCCTGTCATGCTTGAACCAGTATGCAACCAGAAGCGGTTTTCCGTTTGCCGATTCGATCAGGTCTTCCAGAGCATCCAGTTTTCTATCATGGATATTACGGACATTGCCGGATTCATCATAGACCGCACCGTTTGCCATCTGCTGGAGCTTGTTGCTCAAGGCTGCTGCATTTACCGCATCGATGTCCTGTCCTTCCCCGTATTCGAGGATCATTTCATCTGCCATCCTGTCATAAAGCCCCTGTTCGGATTCCGACATGGAAACGGACACCCGGTTGCTTATGCATTCCGGCATATCAAGATAATCCACTGCTTTCATGGAAATGCTGATATCGGAGATCAGTTCATATATTTTTCTTCTGCCCCTTCCCTCGGTTTATACGAAAAAGATGATCTCTCGATTCCGCTTATCCGGCAGAAAGAACCTGTCACGGTAGCCACCGATATATCTTCCAAGCCTCTGCCCCATATCAAGGATTCCAATCTCTGCCCATAAGTCCATGAGGTTTCCCGGTGTTCCCGTAAGCCCGACCACACGTTTTGCCATCGGCCTTACTTTTTTTCAGGTCTTTGAACCTCTGTGCCTTCGGGGACTTGAAGCTCGACAGCTCATCAATGATGACCATGTCAAAATCAAAAAAATATATTTTTGTCATCCAAGAAACATTGTCCCTTCCAATAATCGTCACATCGGCTCCTGACAGAAGTGCTTCCTTTCTCTGCTCTGCAGTTCCCATTGCCACGGCAAATGTCATGCCGTAAAGATGCTCCCACTTTTTTATCTCTGCCGGCCATGTGGTCTCTGCCACACGCTTCGGTGCTATCACCAAGATCCGTCTTACTTCAAAATAGTCAAACAGCAGAAGCCACAGTGCCGTAAGCGTGATGACCGTTTTGCCAAGTCCCATATCAAGGATCAGGCAGCTCACAGGATGTTCGATTATAAAATCTGTTGCATACTGCTGATAATCATGTGCTTTGTATTTCATCTAGGATACCTCCGATCTGTTCAATATTATCAACTACATAAACGGGAAAGCCTAACCCCTCAAGCATCCTCTTTTCTCTTTAGCTGAAGCGGTCTCGGTTTCTTCCCCGGTGCTTTCAGTTCCACGAATGCCATTTTTCCGTCCGGCATCAGGACGATGCGGTCAGGCACTCCATTCATACCGGGTGATACGAACTTCAGTGCCATGCCTTTCCGCTTTTTTGCTTCTTCCTCAAATGTCTCTCTACTGTACTTTCTAGCAAAACCAGGTACCTCCTTTGCCGATTGCGGTTGCCATATGCCTTTAACTCCTATACGCGCATATATACATGAATTGCTCTTTTTTATCTTTATTTTTAATTCTCAACTGGATTTAATGGGAAACTGGGAAACTAAGAACCGCAACCCCTTATTTTCCAAGGTGTCAGCACGGTTTCCGACTACCGTTGCCCATCTGCATCTGGGAAACCACGGAAACCGCCTAACGGGTTTCCTCTGGTTTCTCATCCATCCGCACAAAAGTCTTCTGCACTCCGTAAAGGGGACTTTGGTCTTCCCCCGTGCTATTGGAATCATACTTCTTCCATCCCCCGATCTTGTTTAAGATGCCTTCGATCTCATAGGAATCTGCCTTCTTTAAATTCTGGCGCTCCTTGCCGAAGCACTCCACCCAGATCTCCATGATGCACACACGCTCACGCATAACCGTTCCTTTGACACCGACCGTCTCGAACTCTCCTCCACCAAGGAATGCCCTTCTCTGATAGATATCCATTGATGCCCAGTTGTCCGGCAGCAGTCTGTCGAGGTAATCCCGCACAATTCCTTCACGGTCATCCGACTCCATTGCCTCCTGCTGCATCTTATATGCTTCCTCTGCCTCCGCACCTTTTAAGAACAGCTCCTCACCTTCTTTGTAAAGATGGATCGCCTCTGCCCAGATCTGGTCGACACAGTCAAGCTCCCACGGGTGGTGTTTTCCTGTCCCCGGCACATGCACCGGCCAGAATCTTCTGTTTCCTGTCACGTCACGTAAGAATCCGCCCTCGGAGTTGGTGCTTCCCACAATGATGCACTTTCTTGGATGCGACTCTACATTGACTCCGTATGCCTGACGGAATTTATCATCCTGCCTTGTGACAAAGGACTTCACGACCTCCACCTCCGTCTTGCGGATACCGTTCATCTCACTGATCTCAAGAATCCAGTTTCCGAGCAGCTTCTCGGCAGCAGTCTTATCCCTCATATCTGAAATGGATAAGGAGTCCGAGAACCACTGCTTTCAAGTATGGCAAAGAAGGTGGATTTTCCCATTCCTGCGGTCCATTCAGCACGAGGATGGAGTCGAACTTTACTCCCGGCTTATAGATACGCGCTACCGCAGCCACCAATGTCTTGCGGATGACAGCCCTTGTGTACGGTGAATCTTTCGCACCGAAGTAGTCGATGAGCAGTGTGTCGATACGCTCCTGTCCGTCCCAGTGAAGCGTTGCGAAATAATCCTTGATTGGATGGTAGAGCCTGTCGGATGACACTACGGCAAGCAGTGCATCCTTAAACTTGGTCGGTGACCAGATCCCGTACACCCTCTCGAAATACACTTTTGCATTTGCAAGGTCAGAGTCATTCCATCCGGGTTTTACCTGTTTCCACGGAAGCGGACCGATGACATCAATGGTATCCTTGAACTCGTTGTATACGATGTTCTTGAAATTCTCATCGTTGCGGATGATCAGTGCAATGTTTTGCAGTGTATCCTTGATATTTCCCCCGCGGTCAAGTGCCAGCTTGTTCTGCCAGTCCTCATCCGACTCTGTGGAAAATTCCTGTACCGCCAGCTCCTGTCTTTCCTTGGCAAGTGTGTTCTTCACTTCTTCATCTGCAGAAGCAAAATCCTGCATTGCTTTGAAAGATGGGGAGTTTTCCCGGCTCTGTCCCTTCGGCTGCCCTTGCATCCTTGTCACCGAATTTATGAAGCCTTACCACATCAAACGCATTCATCAGTTTCCCACAGCACGGGTCAGTGGCATGGTGGCTGTATACGAACAAGTCATCATAGACCACGACTCCGGCAGCAGAGTCCGCCGGGATATAATCGTATCTTCCGGGAATCGCCCTTGAATGCCTGTACACATCCGGGATAAATTTGTCGATTGCCTGTGTCACCGTGTATGTGCGGTTGAAGGCCCCGATCAGTCCGTCCTTGGAAAGCGGATCGGCCTGTTTCTTCATATCCCTCTGCACAACAGATGCCTGACGGTTGCTGACCGGCCACGCTGATACATCATGCCAGTCCTTATAACGGGACAGCACTTCATCGGGATCAACTTCATTCCCTTCGATTTCCTGAAACACATACTCACCGTCACTGGAAGTGCTCGGCCAGTACATGAGTCTTGATGGTTCATAGGTGGAATCATCAAAAAGTTCGATGCCGATATCCGATGCAAGCATACGGCTGACTGCCCCATACTCATCGAGGTGTCACTTCTCTCGTCAGGAAAATGATGAGACGGAGTCTCGGCTTCTCCGGCGTATGTTTATGTGTGGAATACACTACCATCTTCATGTCAAAGAACATTTCCAGTTCATCAATGATGCCCTGTGTTCCGTAATCCATATCAAGTGTGATGGCGGATCTGGAGATTACACAGTCCTTCTTCCTGCTGTCCGCCCTTCAGCTTTCCAAGGACGAATCCTCCGACATCCTTGATATTGTCCTGCTCGCCCTTTCGGCATCTTCCTGTACTGCTCCATTGTTTCCGCAGTATATTTTGTCTTGGACAGACGGCTGACAAAATCTTCATATGTCATATCCGTGCAGTTAAACTTTTTGTCCATTCTTGAGTTTCCGATCGATACGAACATCCTTCTTTACCTCCTTCTTCTTTTTACGCTTTTCCTGTTTCATAACTCGTCCGATTGCAATTGGCGGTCGGATCCGGATACCCTTCCCTGTTGCATCCTCCCATACAGTTCCTCCTAATCCTTTCTTGTAAAACGGACTTTCAAATCCGGCAGCCTTAAGCGGAAGCCCCTCACACCAGTCAGGGCATACCGCCATAATCTCATTGACTTCTTCCACCGAGGATGCCCTCCGGCACTTCAAGCACCACTTCATCATGGATGTGGCACACGATATCAAATCCCTTCTTTTTCCAGACGGAGCATTGCCTCTGCCAGCACATCCCTTGCCATTGCCTGGACGATGTTCTCGCAGAATTTTTGCGCCATAAGATTCCATCCTCGTCCACTTGCGGTTCGTGCCGATTCCTTCATAACAGACACTTTCCGAGCCGAAGCGGTTTACCGTCATCCGGGGGCGCACATAGGAAAGCACCCTCCCGGACGGCAGTGCGATCTTTAACATCCCGGACTGGTAAATACCATCACCATTCCGACCTTTGTCATCTTCCTGCTCCTTCACGGCTGCCTTTACCGCGCCGTCAATCTCATACCAGTAATTCACGATGTGCGGATTTGCTGCCCTCCAAGACTGCACCAGTCCTTTCAGTTCCTCTTCCTCCACAAAATTCAATGCTCCCATGCTGATAAGCGCACCTTCCGCGCCTCCGTACTGACAGGCAAGTGATGCCACCTTCCCCCTTGCACGGTAGGCTTCCCTTTGTGATCTCTCCCGATTGGGATATGGAACATCTTGGCCGCCGTCTGCTCATAGATCTTTCCGGCTCCCCGGAATTCCTCCATGACCCATCCCTCTCCGGCAAGGTAGCCCATTACCCTCGCTTCGATCGCTGAGAAATCGCTGACGATGAATCTGCATCCGGTCTTGCCACGAATGCGGTACGAATCAGCTCCGAAAGCACATCCGGCGTGGAATCGTATAATAATTCGATGAGGTCATACCGCCTTCCTTCACAAAGGGAGCGTGCCAGTTCCAGGTCTTCCATATGGTTCTGCGGAAGGTTGTGGATCTGCACAAGTCTGCCGGCCCATCTGCCCGTGCGGTTGGCCCCGTAAAACTGTAATAATCCATGCACCCTTCCGTCAGGACATACCGAACGTTCCATTGCTTCGTACTTCTTTACGGATGTCTTTGACATGGCAAGTCTCAACTTCATCATTTCTGCCACATCTCCCTGTGTGTTCTCCACCAGTTCTTCCACGGCAGCCTTGGCAAGGGAATCCACCTCGATGCCCTTTTCATTCAGCCAGTCCTTAAGCTGCGATACGCTGTTTGGATTTTCCAGTCCTGATATCTCATATGCCTTCTTCGTTACCGTCTCCTTATACAGAAGGTCGCATGCCACAGCGTGTCCGATAAGTTCCTGATCCACCATGATGCCCCTGTCATTGATCCTCTGGTCCATGCAGTAAAGTTCCCTGCTCCCTGTCCGGTATCGGGAACTTCGTTAGTTTATTCCTGATCTGTTTTCCACATCCACGTCACGGATGCAGTATGTCTTGAACAGTTCCCACTTCTCCGGTGCATCAGACGGAAGATTCCTTTGTCCCGCCTCCGTTTGCCTTGGTAGGCTTGCACGGCATACAGAAATAGCGGATGAGGTCTTTTCCCTCGGACATCTTTTTCTTATCAAGGTTCAAGGCTTCCCCCACTCCTTCCAGTGACAGCGGAAGTGACCCTGTACAAGCGTGCATCTCCATCCTTCCGGTTTTAAGGAAAGACCGAAGAATCGGTTGATACAGTTCCGCTCGAATGCTGCATTATAAGCGGTCTTTTATTACGGAATCATCCGTAAGATATTCCATGATCTTATCCGATATCTTCTCCCCGGATGCCAGGTCAATGATCCGTGTCGGTTCGTCATTCAGACTGTATGCAAACAAAAGGATCTCGAACTGCGATGCTGCATACCTGTGTACCCCCGCAGTCCGGTAGTGACACATCTGAGTATGTTTCAATATCAATTGCAAGTGTGTCCATGTTTCTGTCCCTCCACTCTTTTTTTATTCTGCTGATCCCCGTTCTTGCTGCTTCCACATTGCCGGACTTCATCTGTCCTTTTTGATGGTGCGGTATGTGTTATACGTGATATATTTTTTTTTATGCTGTTAAGCTCCTTCATCAGTTCTTCCATGAAAGTACATCTCCTTTATGTATCCGGGCGGTGTATGCCACCGCCCTTCCTATGCTCTGCTGCTTTGTTTCTATGCGAGGAAATCGTCCTCCGCATCCACTGCCTCGAATTCATCCTTCGCATTGGCTCTGGAACCGAGAGGCTCTCCGTCCCTTAACTTCTGTACATTTCCAAGTCCGGCAGCAATGCCCTTGTTGCCGTTGCTGTTGTAAGCATAAAATGTAATGGATACCCTTCCGTAGCAGCCGGAATATACCTCGCTCTGGTCAAGAATCGGCTGTACCTGTCTGTCCACGATCTGCGGTGCCTGTTTGCTGTTGGCATTTAAGAACATACTGTCCGCATATGCCTCATCCTCCGGTCTGTCGATGTCTCCGTCCCTTAACGGTGTCTTCAGGTTCGCTGGGATCTTACCGCCCCACTTGCCTTTTCCTTCATCCTTTGCTACCTCAATTGCCTTCTTGATTTTGGCAATGGTCTCCTTATCATTCTTGTCGATGATGCAGGAGACAGAGTACTTCGGTTCGCTTCCATTGATGGAACTTCCCACAGGTGTGCATAGCTGAGTCTGCAAGGTACGATTACTTTGGTTAAGTTTGCTGTTGTCATAATTTAGTCCTCCTTAAAATCCGCTTCTGCGGTTGCTGTTTTAACTGCTTCCTTTTATCTGAATCCGGCACCAGTGTGACCTTGCCGTCAGGCTTGTACACCAGTGAACCAAGGATCTCATTAAATTTCTTTTTTGCCCATCAGCCTTTCCATCTCGGTAATGCCGATCAGGCTCTTTTGAAGATATCCGTGTATCCGGCTTTTTGTGCTGCCTCTGCCACATCCTCTTCATCTGTATATTTACGGTTGCTTCTTCCCAGGACCAGCTTATAGCCCGGCCATTCTTTATGGTTAACTACTGCTTCATTCTGAGCATAGGTGTAAACCTCCTCTGCCCATTTCTTCAGCGCATCTGCCTTGGAAAGGACTTCTGCAATTTCCTCATCCGACATAAGGGCCGGCTCGGCAAATTCCATCTGGGCAAGTTTTAAATACTCCTCTGCCCTTGCACGGCATGTAAATCTTGCCTTGCAGAATCGGCAGTGATCTCCGGCTTTAAACTCTCCCTCGCCTGAAAGAGCCTTTGCTGCTCCCGGTTCAAGGACGTCCTTTCCCCATGCAAGCAGCTCCCCGGCTGATATCTCCCAAGTAGAAAAATGTTCGATCCTCGGCTGGACGATGGTAAGCTCCACCGTGTCGATTTCATATAAGAAACCAAGCATGTCCAACACTCCCAGTCCGTAGATCATAAGCTGAACATTCTGCTCTGCATCGACCACCACACCCTTGCCGAGCTTCAGATCGATAATGTGGATCTTATGGGGAATCGGCCACCACCATATCTGCAGTACCGAAACAGTCATTGATTCTGTGTGCAAGGCTGACCTTCAGTTCCACTCCGATGAATGGTTCATCACAGTCCTTCCTTGCCTGTTCGATCTGGGTGATGTTATATTCCACGTAATCATCCACGGCTTCGAGCAGTTCATCCGAATAATAATCAGAGACAGGCCGCTTGGTCCTTTTCTTCAGATGTTTTTTGATAAGGTATTCCGCCATCTCATGTCCGGCACTCCCTTCTGCTGCGAATGGAGATTCTTCGTCTGGAAACTGCTCCTCCAACAGTAACGATGGAGGGCATTCCAGACGTCTTTACCGGACGATGGGGAGAACCTTGCATGTCCGCCCATTAGAGCACCTGCGCTTTCTCATACAGTTCCGGCAGTTTCTCATCAGGAACATCTGACAGCTTCTGGAATCCGAACTGCTCGATCAGGTTCTTTACCTCCGAGGTCTTTCCTGATCTGGACTTGTCCGCAAGGAAGGCACGGACCGTCTTTCTGTCAACGGCTGTCTCCTTCGGTGCAGCTTCTTCCTTCGGTGTATCTGCCACAGGAGTTTCCTTCTTTTCAGCCTTCTTCACAGGCTTCTCCTCTTTCTTTGGTGTATCTTTCTGTGCTGCAACCATCTTTCTGATTCCGGCAGCAATCTGCTCGTAGCCCTCGGCCACTAATAACAATGCCTCACTCATGGCGTTCTCTCCTTTCAAATGCGTGCCAGCTTCACATCACCTGTATACACATCGATCTTGTTTACGCTGGACTTGTACTTTCCCCAGTCCATCAGAATATGGAACGGGTACTCCTTTACTACAGTTGCTCTCTTCTTTTTCTTTCCGGCAGTGACCATAAGGCGGTCACCCGGATATAGTCCGTAACGGACATTGACTGCTGACATGGCGGACCTCCTACTTCAACACCTTCAGATTTCTGATGATGCCCTTTGTATCTGGCATACGCACGTTCATCCACAGGTATGGTCCTGACATTCACGGGATTGAAATCTGTATCATAAAGCCTTACAGGCTTCCTTGTTTCTTTTGCATGGTCGAGTTCAAACTTCATGCCTTCCGTGATGTCGAAACCGAACACATACACCTCATCGCACATATCCATGAGTTCAAGACCCATTGCGATGCCTGTCATTCTCTCGTTTGGGATATTGTCATCGAGGAATGATGGGAAATAGAGATGTGGTACGATTGGAACGTCACTTCCGACATGGCAGTGATCCTTGCGTAGCTCACTGCATTCTTTTTGTTTTCCTCGACTCTGCCCCGATAAGGGCTGCAGATAAAAATTTTCTTTTTTCATAATAAAATCATCCTTTCACATTCGGCTCTCATGGCCGTGGGTTCTCGTCAATAATGTTCTACAAAGCAAAATCACGTAGGATGCTGTTCATTACCTCAAGGTCGTCACCCTGAAGTGTTGACTGCAGTTTCTTTAACAGTTCACGCTGTTTTGGTTTTAGGTAATTGCGACCGACATAATATCCGTCTGCCACTTTTACACCTCCACCATATCTGCCACGAACTGTTTCGATCGGGTAAGCGAGAGACAGCTCTTCGATATCGTTTTTTATAGTCCGGACTGAAACGCCAAATTCAAATGCCAGGTTGTCAATCTTGTCCTGTCTTCTCTGACAGAGAACCTTAGAATCGCTTCCCTGCGTTCGCTTGGTGTCATGCTCTTCTTTGCCATCTCTCGCTCACCTCCTTCCTGTTCTCTTGCTTTTGTGAGTTAAGAATAATTTTTAAAGGTGCAGACTTTTTGCACGATTAAAAATAAATTTCAAATATTTTTTCAGAAGCAACAAAACTTCATTTTTTAATCCTCACTTACTTATTCTCCTTGCCGTTTCATTTATTTCGCAAAAATATAATCAGGCGAATGGAGAATATATAAAGAGGACTTTTTTTCATCATTAACGGTTTGTTATCAGCAGCATAAAAAATGATCTGCCTAACCAACCTAATAATTTCTGACCGATTTATCTTGATACAAAATTTAAAATAGCCATTCGAGTTTCATAATCTGACGTGTATTTTTATCCTTCTGTGTAATGTAGGAACAACTCACGGTTTCAAAAACAATCTCAAAAAGGACAAAAAAATAGAGCTGCTACGCAATCTTTCGATTGCAGTAACAACTCTGGCATGTAGTATCTCATAAATTATGGATCAGGGCTCAGTAGCTTGTCTGTGCTTCTTTAATTTGTTTCATAACATCCGTCAGTGCTATCCTTTCCGGATTTTTATGTACTTTTTGACTCAAAAAAATATCTTCCCTTCATCGTCAATTAATGCATCAAACATTCTTGGCTTTGTAGGTTTGCTGCTGTTAATATTTCTGATTTCGATTCTCTGCATCCGCACCACCTCCTATTTAAACGGCAGATCTATATCAGTCATAAAATCATCACTTGAAGGTTCTGGTACTTTAAAAGTCTTTGAGAGAACCTTTTTGTCCTTATTTAAATATGCATCAATAACACTCCTTGCCTTGTTATCAATATTTACGTGAGATGCCAATACCTCTATCTGCATGTATAAATCTTTCACGGCAGATTTAATCAAATCACACGCCATAATCGTATTGCATAACGGAACTACGGATTTATCAGGAGCTACAAGATAAATTTCATAGCATGCCTGTCCTTCTACACAATTATCATCCATATTAATCACACATGGAAGAATATACATATAAAAGAAACTAGCTTTCTCTGTAATTTCCGTTACAATCCATGCTGTCATCATCAAGGACTCTGCAATGGATGTGGTGCTGGACCAAATTCAGAGTATAAATCAGTCGGATTATTCAGCTTCTGATTTGGTTCTCTGTGCCAGTACAAATTCCCACATTTGGAATCATCAGCTATTTTCTTTATAAATTCAGGACATATTTTTTCTGTCGGTGTTACCTCATCTATATTAGCTGATATCAAAAGTCAATGCTGACTCCAAGCATCTTAGCTGCCGTTGCCACAAATTCAATGTTGGTTCGGATGAATTATCCGGTTTTTCCAGTCTTGACATATATCCCCAAACGGACACCTGCTTCCTTTTCTATCATTCCGATTTTTACATCTGGATTTACTTTTTAATAAAGCACGGATATTGTTAAAGCATGTGTACTTGTTAAAATTTTTAAATTCATCTAATGCATCTGTTATATTTGTAAGATAATGCGCTAAACGGTTTCTCTGTTCCTGCAATACTTTTATTTCATCCCTTGATATAGCAGCAACTCCATGTGACTCCATTGCCTTTTTACTTCGTCAGGATTAGTATTATCCTTTCCCTCAAAACTCATCATCATCTGTAAAAACCTGTTCAAAATCGGCACATTCCGCATTCTTATCCTCAACTGCAGATTCAAGTCTCTCCTTGGCATCCAACAAATCTTCTTTTGGGCAGCATCCCAGAGATGCTTTTTTTGTAATAAGAGTTCAAATTCTTCATTATTCATGATAATCATCTCCTTTTTCACATCTATGAGCAAATTATAGTACCTTTTGCATCTATTGTCAATATATGCAAATTATTTTTTTTCTTTGCATTTGTATGTGAATAAAATGCAAAATGCCTGACAAAAGCAAAAGTATATAACTCATTGCTTCGTCAGGCATTGGTTGCTATGATTTTCATGCACCTATTCGCTCAGTACGAATCTTTTTTATTATGTAATGATATCTGTATTATTTTTCTGCAGCACGGACACTTGATTTGTATAGTGCCTTCTGTATCAGGCAGCACATCAAACAATCTACCGTTTTTGCAGCATGGACATGATACTTTCAGAATCTGCTCTCCCATATGCTATCCCCCATTTCTCTATAGATAATCATACGGAGAACGAAATCCTGTTCTCTTCTGTACTTGTTTCTTAGGTAAGCAACTTTGTGCTTCTTCCTTCGAAGAAAAAAGCACGCTTGCCCTAAGTTGTATACCGCCTGATGTATTTTCTACAAAACGGACAGTAAAAAAATCTCTGCTCCTTTTCAGAACAATCACTTCTCTGACAATGCGATTGCTTTCTATAATAAAAGCTTTATCGCCCACTTCCAGTTTGGTAACCACGTTATCGCCTCCATATAATAATTGAAGGCCAGCTAAGGGAAAGTCAGGCTGACCTAACCTTGGTGTCAAATTTGTCTCTGTTTAACATTAATAACCTCAGGTAGCGAACCTGAGGTTATTATATCGAACATCTGTTCTGCTGTCAATAGTTCATTTACATGCCCATTGGATTATTCCTGAAACACACTACGGACGAATTTCTCCAGTATGGAATCAAACGTACCTCCGGCAACATCACCATTTATTATTTCTTTCCGTTTATCAACATAAGTTATCTGAAGTTCATAACTGCATCCATCGCACACTTGACCTTCTACAATGTTCTTTTCCCACAATGGAGCACCTATGATTTTCTGTAGGGAGCATGCAAGTCTGTATGCCTTCTTTTCGAGACCTTTTCATCAGTTTTAAACTGATATTTCCGGCTCTGCCCTTGATAGATATATTCTTTACATCTTCCATCCGGATATATTTCATACACCCATGACTGTTGGGAATCTATCGTACACGGACCATTCTCCACAACCTTATATCGTATTTTTGTAATCTGGGTAGCTGGAAGAAGTTCCTTTGACCATCGGTATCTGCAGTCAAGGCAGCCATAATCCCTCGTGTGGCATTCCGTCTATCATCTCACATCCACCCAGGATAAGTTCTCCCCGTTCCTCTGCTTCAAAGGCTTCGTGGGACGGATAACCATATAATATTGGTACAGTCCTGTCTGATTTGCATTTTGGACAAACGACCATAATTCCGTCCCTCCTTTATTACAACTCCAACCGTGTAATATCCATATGATTTCCGGTCAGATAATTATCATATAACTCTGCTGCCGGAATCAGACGGATTTGTATGTTTTTAAGATTGAGTGCTTCAAGCATAGCCATTCTGGCACAGCCTTTTTTTTTTTACAATATCTTTTTTCTCTGTTGGCATCAGAAAGCAGTTCCTGACTTCTGCGATACCATGTGCATTAATAAAATCCTTATAGGCAAGCTGATACAGATATTGTTTTGTTACATCTCCGACACCCGGATTGCCCCTGAGGGACTTTCCTTTTTCCAACTGAAGATTATAATACTTGGCATCAAATATTATGAACCAGTCCTTTCCGTCTATGCATGGAATACTGATTAAATCTGGAATAAGTGTATCTGCTGCCTTTGCTTCCGTATCTTCTCCCTGCCATATAGGCTTTTCTATAATATCTATCAGTTTCTGTCTCTTTATCGTTTTGCTGTTATATTTCTCTGCAAGCGGAACAGTCATCTTAAGCTGGGCAAGGGTAGTATTCAGCTTATTGTCAAACACTTCCGCACAGGCTTTCTCCCAGACAGCATGGTATGCTGTTGTTCCAAACATACTGATACCATCATTTTCATCAAGCATTTTTCTGTCTTGGGACACATATGCATATAGTGTTTTGAGAAGAATCTGCCTGTGCGTATTAAACTGAAGATTCAGTTCCTTTATAATCCGTTCTAACACATATTCCTTATCACCAAAATCAGCCAGTGTTTCTTCGGAAAGTTCTATGACATCCATATCAAAAGAGCATCTAATTGTGCATCACGCAGCTGTCTGGAACATTCCGTAAGCACACATTCATGCAGACGTTTGAAATAATCCATGTCATCTTCTACAGATTTCTCCGTATAGAGTTCCATATAATACGGACGGTTATCCTCGATCATGGCAAAGCTCTCATCAATTGTCTTTCCCCAGAGGATTTCGCCCTCTCCATTTACTTCTATGATATCCTCACTGTTCGTATAGATGCCATATTCGTAATAATCATTAATCAGGAACAGGATAACCGCAAGTATATTAAAACTTCTGTTCTCTCCATCACCATTGAAAACATTGATAATCTGCTCTTCGGAACGGCTGTAACGCTCAAGTACTTTAACAACCTGTTTCATCTCATCCAGAACATTATCGTCTTTCTTTGACAGCAGATACTTCGGATAAACCTTTATGACCCGACTTCCACAGGTGATGACTCCAACATATGTAAATACATACAGGCAGTCACCGCTCTCTGCCGTTTCATCCGTAATTTCCACATCGTCATCTACAAGGTCTGACATTTCGAGCTGGTCATCAGTATTTTTTACACTCTTCAAGACACCATAGGCTTTAAGATTTTTTATAAATTTTTCTACTCCGTCTTCGTCAAAGGAAAACTTGCTTTTTAAGGTCATTTTTCGTATAACGCTTCTGTTCCCTGACGTACCGTGAAACAACTTTCATTATACCTCATCCTTTTGTTTATCATAAAAGTTTTCCTTGAAATTTGGTCCGAAGATTCCCATTCCTATTTCATCAAAAGCATCACACACAGATGAATATTTGCTGTTATCACATCCATCAAAAGAATCTGTGCTTGCCCTGTTTAACTGCATCCTCATACAGATACATAATTACCTTGCTCTTAAATGCAGCCACAAATTTGTCTGTATCTACAATCATGCCATTCTCATCAGAAGCAATTACCTTCTTTGAAAGGAAGAATGGTCCCATCAGCTTGTCTTCATTAATTCTAAACTGATCTGATGACATTTTTTGCATTAATAGCTCTGCGGAGGATATTCCATTCCACTGGCTCATCGCTTCCGGCAAGCTCTATTTTTCCAATGCCTGAAATTTTCTCTTCGTTTTCATTGATGCCAAGATACTCAAAGTTCCATCTTCTCTTAAAAGCAGTATCCATCGGAAATACTCCCTGATCTGCACTGTTCATTGTAGACCAGATAAACATATTATTAGAATTCGGATCTTCTGATAATTGTCAGGAGTTCCACCCAGTTGTTTTGCAAGATATTTTCTTATATCCTCTGATGCCTGAATTTCATATTCACTGACTCCGTCATCATCTCTGTCGAGCAACTGGAATACATCACCAAATACTGCTGCCACTTTTGCTCTGTTTATCTCTTCAATAAGCAGAAGGTGTGGCTGTGGATTTTCTGTTCTTCCGCTCTTAAGTGCTTCTACATAAACACGCATGAACGGTCCCGGCACAAAATCATATCTGATTTTTTCATCTTCTCCCATAACCGGCTTATATGTACCGACAAACTGTGAGTATGAATAATCAGGATGGAATGTAACGCGCTCGTAGTTATCCTTTGCATCCTTCAGTAAATCCTCACAATCCTCTTTCAGTTCATAACTCTTTCCAGTACCCGGAGCACCAAAAACAATACGGTTTCTTTCGTATTCTGTTTCTATTTCTGTGTTAAATACTAATGGCATATAGGTTTCCTCCACTTCCGAATCATTCAATTCTTCTGATTCAGATTCTTCCCCATAATAATATTTTTCATATAAGAACATCAGGTTCTCGTTATTGGTAAGCTGATAACAGGATGTAAGTTTTCCTTCTGATTTATCTGGAAGGGTATCACCGTCTGCAAATTTTTTATGCCACTTTCCAACTTTCATATGCGCCATAGCCGTTGATGGATCATAGAAATATTCTCCAATTTCATCAACAAACGCTATCAGCTTTTCACCATTCATGGCAACAAAAACAGTATCCGAATTTGTTTTATAAAATCTTGCCAGTTCTCCGGCCTTTCTGGATGCTGTCTTTTTATCATCATGGAAATATTCTTCCATCATCTTTTCTGTAATGGCATCTTTGTCTATTCCATCACCCGCAACATAATCCCCCAAGTGATCCAATTGCTCTCCATCCAATTCCGACCACAGATTTCTGCTGCCATTCCGCAGCATAATTTTTTCATCATCTTTAGTACCGATTCTTACAAAATGTTTTATGCCACCAAATTCCTCAAATACAACAGCAAAAAATTCTCTATAATACATTCCGGCATAATTCTCAATCTTTGCAAGCTGTGCACTTCGGGCATAATATTTTTCGCTCGGATTAATTCTTAAGCATCTAAGGACATGTGTCTGCCAGTCATTTGAATGGAAACCACTTAATTTTCCTGGACAGATAAGTGAAAAATATTTATGAAACCATGCCAGATTATAATACTGCTCACCTATCCCCAGTTTCAAATCATCATCGAGCTTTTCAAAGTCAGACAGACTATCCAAAGTAGCATTATTTATAATATCTACACCTTTAATAAGTGCATCTCTTATGGTCTTTCCAACTTCAAGTGCCTGTTCTTCTGATAATACTTCTGGTTTCTGCGGGCTTCCCGTCATCCACTCGCCAGTATCCTTTTTCTGAAACAAACCAAATTTGTATGCAGATCCACCCGCTATGCTTCCAAAATATTCTCGGCAGTCTACATTATGTTCCAACCAACAGCAAAGCGCTTCTGTATTATCTCCGACTGTATAAAATAAAGATGTTAAGAGATTTTCATCCTCAATGGCTGCCAATTTCTCTGGTGCGAATTTTTTTCCTGAAATTCTCGTATAGCAACCTCGATAGCACTCTTGCTGCATGGAATTTCAAATCCAGTTTCTGATACATAATCTGTGATTATCTTAGCAGCCCTACGGTATTCATCAATTTTATCCTGTTCTTCTTTCGTGTCTTCCAAATCATCAATATCCATATACTGTTGATATGATTGCTTATTTTCATTTGCATTCTTATTACTATCAGGAATCCATCTTCCTCTATAGGTCAGTATTTCAAATAAATCTGCTTTGTTTTCCCTCGTTAAATTCTCATGAAAGATTGATATTGCACCATTACTATCTTCCTTCACACAACCCGACCAGCACAATACTTTTTACCATTTCACGAACTTGTCGTTTACATTGTTTCCAATAGCAATCGTTGTTTTCTAATTGTTCATCCGTTGGAAAATCTGGACTTATGCCCCTGTTTCTCTTTTCAAGAATCATTTTTGCAAGACCAATCACATCAGGCTGCACCTTTTTTCGCAACATCTTCATTAAAAAATATATACTCTGCGATTTCGGCCTTAGTCAGATATGCCTTATCAGAATCTGCCATTCCCATAATATACAGCAGTTGCAAAATAATCCTCATAGGTGCTAATGTAATATCATCATTAACCGCTTGATTTAAAGAATCTGTTGTTCTTGGATTCGGAAACTGAAATTTCTTTATAAAAATTTAATACAACCTTACGAACATCTCCATTTTTACATGCTTTTGCGCAATTACTGTCCTTAGTTGTTGAAATAAAAGCCAAGTGTATTCATATTATTGTTTGCATTTTTATCTTCTGCTGCACTTGGCACGGTATCTTCCACAAAAACATTTTCCAGCCTCTGTCAAAAGCTTTCAAGATTTGAAATTCTTAAATCATTAGTAAACAAATAATGAAACATTCTATAACTACACCTCCTTCAGTAGTTCTGCCACAGCCTTTGCAATCACATTAGCCAATTTGGGTGGCACTGCATTTCCAATCATTTGATATGCATTCCACGACTTCCAACAAACTCAAAATCATCAGGAAATGATTGCAGTCTTGCTGCTTCCCTTACAGTAATTGTCCTCTGCTGCTCCGGATCATAATGTATAAAACGATTGCCATCTTTATATAAATGTGCAATTATTGTTGTGCTTGGCTCATCAGGTTCTAAAACATGATATCTATGAATTGGTGATTTCGATCCAATCTTTTTTTCATATAATTCGCTTATTTTTTGCTATCATATTCTCTTAAACCTGATGCAATATCCTCTTCCAAAATTCGAAAAGTATCCATATCTCTCAAATTACTGTATCTGGGAATATGCCATGTAATCTTGCATTCTGGTGTTTTATGTGAAATACGTTTTTTATGACTGATTTCATCAAACACAGGCATACATTTTGGTAAATCCCCTATTGCTTCACGCACCGTAACCTTTTTTCACACAATATTTTGGAAGTATTACATTATAAAATTTGTTTATAACATCTTCCGCATTTTCAATACTCCTAGCATCAACTCCAAGTATGACAACCCTACTTCTATTCTGCGGAACACCATAATCACTTGCATTAACAACTGCATTTTTTAATTCTGAAGTTATTTTTGTAGCCTATTCCTTCAAATCCCTTTGTTATGAGCTCCGTTATAGGGTGTGCCATCTGGTGCTGCACTTAATATGCCGGGAACATTTTCAAAAACAAAAAATTTAGGGCGGTATCTATTCACCACATTTAAATAATGTTCAAAAGATAATCTATAATCATCTCGCATGCCATTTTCATCTCTCACCCTTCCAGCAACAGAATAAGCCTGACATGGCGGACCTCCAATAATAAGATCTATGCCTCCTGATTGCTCAACAAAATAGTCCAATCCTTTTTCCTTTTCCGAATTCTTCATCATCCCATCCTGAAAAAAGTTCTTCTTCTCGTTGAATATCAAAATGCATCACTCTTTGTTCCGAATCGGCTTCGCCCCATTTTGTTTTCAGTCTTTCCCTCAATGTATTAACTTGTGGACGCAGCCACTCAACCGCTGCTATCTCCTCATACTGCTTTGTTTGCATAAACCCTTCTGTTAAACCTCCGCATCCAGCAAACAAATCTATCATCCTATATTTCATCGAATCAGCCTCTTAAATATTCTAGTAATTTTTTTGCAACAACCTGTCCCAACATAGGCGGAACTGCATTTCCGACTTGTTTGTACTGTTGCGATTTATTCCCATAAAATATAAAATCATCTGGAAAACTCTGTAATCTTGCGCTCTCCCTTACAGTTGGAATTCTATTATATTTATAGTGAAAATGAGATCTATGACCTGTATTAATAGTCAAAAGATGGCTTCTTACTATTATATCGTGTAAGAGCCTCATGATATTTATACATGCCTCGATACTCTTCGGGTAATGCTTTGTAATTCTTTCCTTCTGGAACCAATGAAATCATTTTCTTAGTTTTTCTATAGGTATACTGCCTATATGATTTCGGACTGATTTAGAATTCTTACGCATCATTTTCTGGTATTCAGTCTTTGGTTCAGTTTCGTATTCTTGAATTTCTTCCCCATATACTATTTCTCCATCAGATGTTTGCAACGATGGCAAATCGCTAATAGCATCCTCACATGTTACATAATCTTTGCTATCTACAAATGGTTCTGGAAATTCAAAATTCAAATGCCAAAAAAAATACTCTTTTCAGAATCTCGTAAGTAACCAACAAAAATATTCTCTTTTTTCCTAATTTGCATACCGGGTACGTTTTCCAAACTGCTTGCGGCTTTAAAGTAGCAGCAGTTTACATACATGTCTGCAAAGCAGCATCATCAAAATCTACGCCAAGCACTACATTATAACCAGCGTCATAAAAGCCCCTAGATAATCCTCCGGCCCCGGAAAATAAATCAACACATGTAAATTGCTTTTCATCAAAAATTCCTCGTTTCGTTTTAATTATGATACTATTCTCATTTTTTTTGTGCTTTTTTTCTCGCACGCCTTGGGTCTTCTGGTTTTTTGCGTCAGAAGGAAGCATCCACATTCGCCCTTTTAAGACAGCTCCTTCAATTCTTCCTTCTTTGCAATATATCGCTACTCTTCTCTGAGATATATTCCATTTATCTGCAGCTTCTGCTGAAGTAATAAAATCCATGCAGTTACCTCCATACAGTAAAAATCCATAATAACCTTGTATATTATATTCGATAAAGCGAACACTTTCAAGTGTTTTTAATACCTTGCGTAATGTTTTATTTTACTCTTCTTGAATTTCATAGTCATCAACTATCGTATTATCATAAGAAACTTTGTTATCAAATATAGCTTCCTCTATTACCTTTACGCACTCATCTGTTCTTTTCAATATATCTTTTCCCCAAAATCTAATAACTGTCCATCCCATAAACAGAAGCTGTTTATTTACCTCATCATCTCTTTCCATATTACGCGAAATCTTGTGTATCCAATAATCTGAATTATTGCTCTTTTCCAGTCTTGGCTTTAATACCTCCCAATCCTTACCATGAAAAAATTCGCTATCACAAAAGATTGCGATTTTATACTTTGTAAGTGCAATATCGGGTTTTCCCGGAATCTTGTCATAATTCTTTCTATAACGCATTCCCCGTTCCCACAAAAGCCTTTCGAAGGCACACCTCAATAGAGGTGTCCTTCGATTTAATATTAACCATATTTTTATGACGTTGTTCTTTTGTTAAATTATCCATATCAATCACCAACGCTATTTTATCACATCTAGATTTTTACTCTATCAAACAGACCATATTTCATTTGCTTTTGTAATAATCAACCTTCCATCTTCGCACTTCACTTCAATCTGCTCTCCGATGTCAAATCCCAGATCCGACAGCCATTTCCCTTTCAGAACAATGCTTGGGGTTCGCTTGTACTGGTATCCGCTTGCTTCATAAACCTTCATTTCTCTATATTTTTTATATGCCATATGTATCTTCTCCTTTTGCCATTTTTTAGACTTCTGCCATAAGATTAAACTTACGCTGAATTATTGCTTCTTTTGCCAATTTATACATTTTGTGAAATACCCCCTTGAACAAGGGAAACGACAACGGGGAATAATTTCCTTGTCTAAGCACAGTTTTAGAATGTAAATTATAGCGATATGTAGTGGCACAAATCCCCAGTTTATGCGGGTTTCAGGCACTAGGGGATACCCAACTTTAGAGTCTTAACCAGAATATGAGAAATCCCCGTCTTTTGATAAAGGCTCTTTATCTCCGGCTCTAACAACTGTCTGTCTCCCTAACACCATGGTACTTAACACTCCCTGCGGTTTCTGCTCCCATCGTTTTTTGATAAAGCTGTATGACCTCACGTTTTTCTGATAGAGAAATTCTGCAAACCGGTCTGTATCACGACTGATAAACTGCACGTTCTCTCCATAGAATTTAAAGTCTGTTCCCTGACTTTCATAAAAGTTCTTTTCGTCAAAATTTCCTTCATTCCTTGCAGGTTCTAAAGTTTTGACGGTTCCATTGACATAAATGATATTTCCGACAGATACGTCGGTATTCAGATATACTAAGATTTGTCTGCATGGAAGCTGCTTCTCTTCCACACGAAGATAACAATGTTTCAGATAGATTTTGGTACTTTTTGCACCCTCTTCTTTTTTTTGAGACAGTTCCCCAAACGGCTGCTTTCTCTCCATCTTCTAACAGGGATTCCACTGCCTGATGGCTTTTTATGGCATTTTGCATATGACAGATTCCCAATACAAATATCACAGAAAATGTCACAGCATATACGATTCCCCGCACACTTCCCTCTTTTTTCCAGCGAAGATAACTATGACACGCAAGGAAGATCGCAGATAGCAAAATATCCACACATTCCAAAGACGCGCCGACAAGATTCCCAGCAGAAAGAATGCAGCCGCTAAAAAAAGCGGCCTTTTTATTCACTCTTTGCCTTTTCCCCTTTTTTTTGTCTTTCTTCTAAATAATCCAGATTCCGGTCATAAATCTTATCGAGCTTATAACTGTCACGATACACTCCCTTGGTACTTCCATTGACGGAAATCTGAACCTTGCTGACGGTGGAGAGTTCAGATAAGGAATCCACAATGGAATAGATTACGATCGGTTCCTGTATTTCATAATCCTGATTTGTAAAGCTCGCATCAAAGTTGACATAACATACCCCATCTACGGTTGTGACACTGAGCAGTTTTGTTCCTGACGGAATGGCTGATTTTCCTTTTGCATTCTTCGGTTTTTCTAAAAGATGCTCGATCACTAACTTTTCTATCGAAATATTACTGCTGTAGTGGACCGTCTGTGTCTCTTTTACCAAGGCATCTCCATCCCGGTTAGAAAAAATACAGTGTCAGTGTCGTCGTCTGGATCGCATTGATCTGCTCTCCCGGATTTTCCACAAAACTTTCTGCAGTCATCAGTCCTACTACATTATTTTTGGAATCTACTAAAGGACTGTCTCCCACAAAAAGGAAACGCAAGAGATATCCGGTATCTGCGTCATGGTACGCACCACGGCTGCACGGCAGAACACCTCCGTTGCCGCATCCATATTATAGTAATCCGAATCCATCCAGACAGATAGCTGGTCGCCTTCGATCCGATACTTTGTAATCTCCACATCATTCGGGATCGGCTTCTGATATTCCACGTCCTCCGGTGCTGAAGAAAGCTCCCGCAAAAATTCTTTGACCATGCCTTCCGCATCCTTGCTCTTTGGATGGTATTCCCTCGGATTGAGTTTTGTCTGTTCTGAATTCAGATAATAAATCTGATATCCTGTTTTTTACTTCTTTTTTCGATCCACAGCCGCATAACAGCAGAAGCAATGCTGCAAATAGAAATATCAAATATCTTTTCTTCATCTTCTGCCCCCTATGCAATATAATTGAGTGGGATCCGCACGGTAAAGATGGTTCCCTCGCCTTCCGTACTGTATGCTTTAATAGCTCCACGGTGCATCAGCACGGCATTTCTTGTAATCGCAAGTCCAAGTCCTGTTCCACCGATCTCCCTCGAATGGGACTTGTCCACCCGGTAGAATCTCTCGTAAATATGTTCTAGGGAATCCTCCGGGATTCCAATTCCCGAATCCTCTACTTTGACATAGAAATACTGATAATCTGCATTCAAAGTCACATGTACCCAGCCATTCTCACGATTGTATTTTATCGCATTTTCCACCAGATTTGTAATGGCAAGGGTCAGTTTTACCTCGTCGATTTCTGCCGTAACCGGACGGAACGTCTCTAATACCAGTTCTATGTTCTGCTTTTCCGCAATCGGACGCAGACGTTTTAAAAATCAGCTCTAACATCTCATTGATGTTGATGCTTGAAATATTTAAATCTGCTGCAGACTTATCCATTTTTACTAAAGAAAGCAGATCTGTGATGATCTTATTCTCACGCTCGATCTCATTTGTGATATCTTCCATGAACTCTTTATAAAGCTCTACCGGTGCATCCTCCATGGCATTGATGGAATCCGCTAAAACCTTCATGGAGGTCAGCGGGGTCTTTAACTCATGGGACACATTCGATACGAATTCCTGTCTGGAATCGTCAATCGTTTTCATCCTTCCGAATAACTGGTTAAAACTCTCCGACATCTCTTTTGTCTCGGTATAGGTATTCACATTCAGTCCGTCTTCTTCATATCCGGTCTGGATATCACGGATAGATTTCTCCATCCCGCGAAGCGGACGTACCAGTCTGCCGGATGCAAAAATGGCAAATGCTAAGATCAATACGCCGATAATGAGCGTAAGGATTGCCGCATTGCGTCCCACGGCATCACGGTCATGAAGGACACTGTCCATAGAGACACTGACTAACATAACACCGATGACTTCTGTACTGTTTGCCGCTTTGATCGGCAGTGTCATTTCTAAATAACGGCTCTCTTTATCATATTTTGAGATTTCTTTTCCGGAAAGACTCTGGACGACTTCTTCGGAAATAATGGTTTTTGTCTCATCTAATCCATATGTATCTGCCACGATCCGAAATGCAGAGTCGATCAGCATTACCCCGCCGTCATAGATATTCGAAAGCTGGTTTAACTGTACCGTGATCGATTCCGTATTCTGTTTATTGATATAATCATTTGCTGCAATCTGGTCTGCAAGGATCTTTGCCTGACTGATAATCGCAATACTGCGTGTAGAAGCCGCCTGGTCTTCGTAAGCTTTTTAAAAACCGGCTCGCAAAACCAGACACGGCGGGATTCCGACGATCAGACATAACAGTATCAGACGGAATCGCATGCTTTTTTAAGAATTTTTGAAATGCATTATTTTTTTTCATGACCTTACACCTTAACTCTGGTAATAATATCCCACTCCCCATTTGGTGTGGACGTATTTCGGCTCGCTTGGATTTGCCTCGATCTTCTCACGAAGTCTTCTGACATGTACATCAACCGTGCGGACATCTCCCGGATATTCATATCCCCATACCAGATTCAAAAGATTTTCCCGGCTGTACACTTTATTCGGATTCATGACTAAAAGTTCTAACAGGTCAAATTCCTTTGCCGTCACATTGACCTCTTTTCCAAGGATAAAAGTCTTCGGCTCTCACAGTCTAACTTCAGATCACCGCTCTCTACGATCTTAGGATTTTCCTCTTCTTTCGGTTTTGCATTTCCGGTTCTTCGCATAATGGCTTTGATCCTTGCCTTGACCTCTAGGATATTAAAAGGCTTAGTTATGTAATCGTCTGCTCCATACTCAAGCCCTAAAATCTTATCCATATCATCACCTTTTGCCGTCAGCATTACGATCGGAACACTTGAAAATTCACGGATCTGCTGGCAGACCTCGAATCCATTCATCTTTGGCAGCATGATATCTAAAAGGATCATATCATATGCATTTGCTTTTGCTTTTTCATAGGCTTCTTCGCCGTCATAGGCACAATCCACCTCCATGCCGTCCCGCTCAAGACTGAACCGGATTCCTTTTACGATTAACTTTTCATCATCTACAACAAGAACTTTTTTGCCATCTTTACACCTCAGTTAACTTTTATACTGTCCTTTATTTTCTGATAAACTCCTTCTTTGATCCCACTGATATTCATCAATTCCTCAGGAGCCTTGAACGCTCCATGCTCATTCCGGTAAGCGATGATCGCATCTGCTTTCGACTGGCCGATCCCCGGCAGACTCATCAGGGCAAACGCATCTGCCGTGTTGATATCGACGCGTCCGTCCCGACTGCTCTCTGCAGTCTCCTGCCCGGCTGCACCGTTGCCGCTGCCGCTTCCTCCGTTGTCAGTACCCGTAACATCTGTCCGTCACTTAAGACCTCTGCCTGATTCAGGCTGTCACCGCTGCCTGTTCGCTCAGTCCTCCGGCTGCCGCTATGGCATCACAGATCCGCTGTCCCGGTAAAAGCTCATAGACTCCCGGTTTTTGCACTGCTCCACAGACATATACAAAGATGTTTTCCGTGCTCTTTTCTTTCTCAGAGTCACTTTTTCCTTCTTTTTATATCTTTGTTTCCTTCTGTCTGCTTTTCGTTATCCGTATGCTCTTTGGGATTTTCTAATATAAAATCCGTCTCCTGTTTCTTCTGACATCCGGTGTTTACGGCTGTCATGCCTAAGATCAGAAACAGGAAAATGACTGTTTTTTTTATTTTGGTCCTCCTTTTTTTTTTTGAAAAAGGAGTCCGTTTTTCGATCATTTCATCCACATCTGCGTCGGTGATGACAAGAGGCGGAATTTTACAAACGAAGCGGATAATATTGGTTCCCGCATTGATCAGAATCAGACCGTTTTCCAGCGCTGCGTTGATCAGCGGCGCAACCGGACGGTCAAAGACAAGTCCCTGCATCAGTCCCATGCCTCTTCTGTCCGTGATAAAATCATATTTTGCTGCCAGGCTGTCCAGCTTTTCTTCCAGATAAGCTGACACCTCCTGCACATGCTCCAGAATATTTGTTTTCTTCAAACATATCCAACACGGTAGAAACTGCTGCACATGCCAAGCGGATTGCCGCCGTAGGTCGTACCATGGTCGCCTGCCGTAAGCGAATGCTGTCCGACCTTTTCCGTCATTAAAAATGCACCCACCGGAACACCGCAGCCAAGGGCTTTTGCCGTCGTCATGATATCCGGCTTTACGCCGTATTTCTGCCACGCATACCAATAGCCGGTTCGTCCCATGCCGCACTGGATTTCATCCAGAATCAGCAGGATATCCTTTTCATCGCACAGCGCGCGCACTTTTTTCAGAAAGTCCTCCTGTACCGGATAAATTCCGCCTTCTCCCTGCACGGTTTCCAGCAAAATTGCGCACGTCTTGTCATTTACACATGCCAGCACGCTGTCAAAATCGTTGAGATCGGCAAACCGGATATTGCCGATTCCGGGCTCAAATGCCTCTCTATAATGCGGATTGCCGGTTACCGACAGTGCTCCCATCGTCCGACCGTGGAACGAATGGTTCATGGCAATGATCTCATGATCTGTCGTGCCGTCTTTTAAATAAGCATATTTCCGCGCCGCCTTGATCGCGCCCTCAATTGCCTCCGCACCGCTGTTGGTGAAGAACACGCGGTCCATCCGGGAAACCTTTTTCAGATGTCTTGCCGCTTCCACCGCAGGAACATTGTAATAATAATTCGAGGTGTGGATGACCTTGTCGATCTGCGCCTTCAGCGCATCATTGTACTCGGCATTATGATAGCCGAGGGCAAACACCGCAATACCAGCCACAAAATCCAGATACCGTTTTCCTTCTATATCATATAAAGATACGCCGTCGCCGCGATCCAGAACGACCTGATACCGATTATAGGTATGCAGAAGATCCTGCTCGGCTTCGTCGATATACTGCTGCATCAATTCACCCATGTTTCCTCCATTCCGCAGGCACTTTGTGCCGAAGGTGCTTTGCACTGCTTTAAACCTACTCATCGTCTCCGACAATCGCCGTTCCGATCCCATGATCTGTAAAAATTTCCAAAAGCAGACAGTGGGGGATTCTGCCGTCCAGGATATGTACCCGGTTGACGCCGCCTTTGACCGCCGCCGTACAGTTGTTTAACTTCGGCAGCATGCCGCCGCCGATCTCGCCGCTGCTGACAAGCGCTTCCGCGTCGCTTGCTGTAATGCGGGAGATGAAAGAGGATTTATCAGAAAAGTCTTTGTACAGACCTTCTACATCCGTCAGGAACACGAGCTTGTCCGCGCCGACCGCCCTTGCGATCGCGCACGCTGCGTCGTCTGCATTGATATTATAGGTCTCGCAATTTTCATCCATGCCCACCGGAGCTACGATCGGAAGGTAATCGCGGTCGATCAGATCATATAAAATCTTGGGATTTACTTTGGTCACATCGCCGACAAAGCCGATATCCTTCCCATCGGAATATTTCTTTTCCACCTGCAGAAGACCGCCGTCCTTGCCGCTGATGCCAGCTGCGGGTACGCCAAGCTCCTGTACCATGGCAACCAGATTTTTGTTGACGCGCCCCAGCACCATTTCCGCGATTTCCATCGTTTCAGCGTCCGTCACGCGCAATCCGTTGACAAAAACAGGCTCCTTGCCGGCTTTTGCCACCCATTTGCTGATGGCCTTGCCGCCGCCGTGTACGATGATCGGCTTAAACCCTACCAGCTTTAACAGCGTCACGTCCTTGATGACGTTTCTCTGCAGTTCCTCGTTGCTCATGGCGCTTCCGCCATACTTTACCACAATGATTTTACGGTTGAATTTCTGGATATAGGGCAGGGCTTCAATGAGCACCTCCGCTTTTTTTCATGATCTGTTCCATTTCCGGTTTTTCCACTTTTTCCTCCCATTTCTGCGCACGCTTCCTTTTGCGGCGCTGCGAGACTGTTTTATCGTTCTAACACCGGTTCGCGTCAGCTGCGGTAGTCCGCGTTAATCTTGACATAATCGTAGGTTAAGTCACAGCCCCAGGCTGTCGCTTCCGCCTCGCCCATCTTCATATCCACAAGCGCAGTCACCTCGGAGCAAGACAGGATCCGGGTCGCTTCTTCCTCGCTGTAATCTGCCGCCATACCATCCTTGAAGATCAGGATCTTTCCGGCGCTGCTTTCCAGATACAGTTCTATCGCCTCGGGATCGAATTTTGCCCCGGAATAGCCCAGCGCACACAGAATCCGTCCCCAGTTCGCATCGTGTCCAAACAAGGCTGCCTTTGTCAGGCTGGAGGTGATGACCGATTTTGCCAGGGTCTTTGCATCTTCCTTATTATCCGCATGAATGACCTTTACCTCGAACAGTGCGGTTGCGCCCTCGCCGTC
>VOFI01003251.1_pt1 | contig 44401 bp, 51 predicted proteins | sample 5384131 | NCBI WGS metagenome assembly VOFI01 (sample SAMN12384728, study PRJNA508395) | human gut metagenome | isolation source: healthy gut H | host: Homo sapiens
GGATATATCGAGAATAAATTACGATTGCCACTTGTCCCTACCCGTATTACGACTTATGAGAAGATCAGGGCTGTCTTGCAAAGTCTACACTATATTCCGTAAAATTTTTATAAGAAACAGAATGCGAGCCTTGTTCGGTAATAAGTGAAAGATTGATATATTTTCCCAAGAAATGAGATTTCTGTAAAAATAATTGGGAAAATAGATGATATATCCGAAAATTATACTTTAATTTGCTCCCGTATCGAAGCTATATGTGCTTACACAGAGATTCTCTTCTGTGAAAAAACGGGAGATTATTTATTTTAAGTTCATAAGAGTATCCGATGCGGAAGTTTTAATTTTATTCATTTATTTTTTTCTTATGAACATTTATCTTGGAAACCTCAATTATGGGGTTAAAGAACAAGACCTTCAAACCTTATTGGAAGGTTTTGGTGCAATCGATTCGGTAAAAATTATCGTGGATCGTGAATCTGGTCGCTCAAAAGGTTTCGGCTTTGCCGAGATGTCTGATGACGAAGCTGCCAAACGGGCGATCGAAGAATTGTCTGGTAAAGAATTTGCCGGTCGTGCATTGGTCATTAAAGAAGCTCGTCCGAGAGCTTAAATTTCACAAGACTCTTTGTATTTAGATTTACAATAGATTCTTTGGAGCGCAATCTGAAAAGATTGCGCTTTTTTTGTAAAATCAGAATTTATTCCTTCCCTCTGTGTCGCATAGCGATGGAATATACAAGGACAATCCCCGCTAATTATCGACTAAGCCTATTTTTTCGCAAAAGAATTCACGATAAAATAGATCGTATTTATTTGGGCTGGTGGGGTCGAATGGGTATTTTTGTACTGAAATAAAAAATCGGTAATATTATATAGAAGAATAAAGAAGGAGATGCACAGCTCGGAAGTAAAGGAGGATACACACGATTCGTTTCGTCGTATTACCGCAGAGGTAATCTGTGCGGGAGAAAATGAATTGCGGGTTCGTGTTGCGGCTCCCCTTTACTCGGGGGAAATGCCGGTGTGGATTCATCGGGACAGGGTGAATAGTGAATTCGACGAAACCTTGTGCTTGTTGGAACCCGGTTCTAAATTGAATTTGGTAGACGTTATTATAGTCGATGGCGGATTGCTTCCTCGTTTTCTTATATTGGAACCCGATTATTTGGTCGATGCCAGTGCGTTAGCCGAGTGTGCGCAGGAATATGGAACGTGTTGGCAACGTTATTTTTGGAATCGTATACGTCCCAAGACGATAACGGATTCTATTTTGTTGGGTAATGCCGTTAATTTGATTTTTGATGAATTGATAACGGCGAAAGATTTTCGGAGTGTAACTTTCGATTCCTTAATGCCGAAAAATTTTTGCTCGTTACCCGATAGAATTTGTCTCGGCAAAGTCGGTAGATAGAAGATTTTTTCAGAATCTCCATAGTCAATTCGAGACATTGAAACGTATTCTGAGTACGGATTTTTCTGCTTTGGGAATAGACCGCCGAAAGCGATGGTCGAACCTTCTTTTATCTGTGAGGCTTTGGGATTGCAGGGCCGTCTCGATTTTTTACAAGTGGAAAACGGCCTCTGTGGTATTGAGTTGAAAGCCGGCCGCCCGCCTTATCCCGAAAACGATTTGTCGAAAGTGTCGTTTCCGCATCGGGCTCAGTGTGCTTTGTATCAGTCGATGATACAAAGTGTACTTGGTGTGAAATTGGAAAACCAGCATTTCTATTTGTTATATTCTCGAAATTTGAACCCGGAAGGTTGCTTGCGTCCGGTGAAAACATCGACGAGGGAATTGCAGAAACTTTTTGAATTTGAGGAATAAAATTGTGTCTGTCGAACGGGATATATCTCGATATGGATATGTACAGGCTGAATGGTTGATAAGTCGGCTGACCGCCGATAACCTCATTCCCCGACCCAGTCTGTTTACCGAGCGGTATATTCGTCCCGAGATAGACTGTGGCCGCAGGAGATTGGAGCGACGAGACGATAACGATTTGGCTCTGCGATATTTCTATCGGTTTTATGCGTTTGTTTCGCGAGAACATTATTTGTCAAAAAATCGGCTATCCTTCGGGTAGCGGAATATCCGGCGTTGCTTCTTTGTGGCGAATGACTCGGGACGAAAAAGAGAGGGAAGGCTATATGTTCTCAGGACTGCGGTTGGTTCGAAACCGTGCGGCGGAAGATATTCCCGAAGTCGAATTTATTTTGCCGGGAAATACGCCGTCTCCCGATTTCAGACTGGGTGATATTGTTTTGTTCTATGTGTGCGATACCGATGCCGATAGAGTATCCACGCGACAAGTTTTCAAGGCGACGATCGCTTCTATGACGGCCGACCGTGTCGTGTTGAGATTACGGGATAACCAATCGTATGCCGAGGCATTGCCGATAGCTTCTTGTTATGCGGTGGAACACGATTATGTAGATTCTTCGTTTTTGTTACAGTATAAAGGTTTGTATGCGATGTTGGATGCCTCTCCGCATCGCAGAGGTTTGTTGGTCGGCGAGGTGGGAGAGTCGCCAGTCCGAAATATGTCTCGTCGATTGTCCTATGAATATGACAGTCCCGATTTATCCCGTATTTTATTAAAAGCTCTGCAAGCCGAGGATTATTTTCTGTTGGTCGGGCCTCCGGGAACAGGAAAAACTTCGGTGGCGTTGCGGAATATGGTGAGGGAGTTTTTGGCTATTCCGGAGTACCAGATTTTATTGGTGGCTTTTACCAACCGTGCGGTAGACGAAATCTGCGATAAGTTGGAAACGATAGGTGAGGTCGATGATTATATTCGGGTAGGACAGACTCTTTCATGTGATGTCGCATACCGTTCTCACTTACTGTCCGAGCGTATGAAGCAATGCCGGAATCGGGAGGAGGCGAGCCGTTCGATACACTCTTGCCGCGTGTTTGTGGCTACCTTGTCTTCTTTGTCGGGGAAGATGGAGCTTTTTAATCTGAAACGATTCGATGTGGCTATTGTCGATGAGGCTTCACAGATATTGGAACCTCAACTCGTAGGGCTGTTATCTGCCAAGACACCTACGGGACGGATGCCATAGGTAAATTTATTTTGATAGGAGACCATAAACAGTTGCCCGCCGTTGTCGTGCAGTCTGCGGAAGAGTCTGTTATGACCGATGAACGGTTGCGTTCGGCCGGGTTTGTCGATTGTCGTATTTCTTTATTCGAGCGGCTGTACCGGCGATTGCCCGAAGGTTCTCCTTTTGCCGATATGCTCGATTGCCAATGGCGAATGCATCCCGATATTGCATCGTTTGCCAATACTTATTTTTATAAAGGGGCGTTGCGCGATGGAAATGCCCCCCATCAAATATCTTTACTGCCTTTTACGAATATGGGCGATGATAAGTGGGAAAGAGTAATCGCGACGAAGAGGACGGCTTTTTTCCCGACGAAGACTCTTTGTGCCGGGAAAAAATATAATAATGAGGAGGCTTGCAAAACCGCTGCCATTGTAAATGCTTTGTATAGATTGTACGAACGTAACGGGTTGGAGTTCGACGAACGGTCGGTGGGAATCATTACTCCGTACAGGCATCAAATAGCTCGAATCCGTCAGGAACTCGATAAATTCGGTGTTTCTGCATTCGATACTATTCGTGTCGATACGGTGGAGCGGTTTCAAGGTTCTCAAAACGATTGCATCATCTACTCGTTCTGTGTGAACGACGAGTCGCAATTGGAGTGGTTGCCGAGTTATACGGAAGAGTCGGGACAACTGATAGACCGGAAATTAAACGTTGCGTTGACTCGTGCTCGGCGTCAGCTTTTCGTTTTGGGAAATTCGCAATTGTTGTCTCGGAATCCGATTTACCGGATTTTGATAACACATTTGGAAAATATATCGAGTGAATAGTATGAGAGGGGAAGAACGGCAACGTGCCGGTAGAAACAGAACATTGTCTGTTACGGGCGAGGAGGTGGAACAGTTGAGGGGTATGGTCTCGACCTTATCGGATATCGAGCAGGGAGAAAATGTACTCAATAAAATAATACATGCCGATTTGTTGGCGATTATCGATCGAATCCCGAACGGTTTCGCCGACTTGGTGATTATCGATCCACCGTATAATCTGACGAAAGATTTTCATGGCATGAAGTTCGAGGCTATGGATAACGGGGCTTATATCGGTTATCTCGAAACTTGGTTTTATAAAGTTTGCGAAAAGTTGAAGCCGGACGGTTTCTCTCTATCTTTGTGGCGATTGGAAATCCACATCGGCTTTGCAAACTGTGCTTGAAAGAGCTGGTCTCTCTATCCTTAACCGAATAACTTGGCAAAGGGAAAAAGGTCGGGGAGCAAGGAATAACTGGAAGAACGGAATGGAAGATATTTGGTTTGCCGTGAAGGACCGTAAGAATTATTATTTCGACGTCGAGGCTGTGAAAATGAGACGCCGGGTAATCGCTCCTTATCGGGAAAACGGACAACCGAAAGACTGGGAGTGTACGAAACAGGGGAATTTTCGTTCTACTTATCCTTCGAACTTTTGGGACGATATAAGCATACCTTTTGGTCTATGCCCGAGAATACCGACCATCCTACACAAAAGCCGGAGAAGTTGTATGCCAAATTAATTTTGGCTTCGTCGGAGGTGGGCGATGTCGTTTTCGACCCTTTTATGGGGAGCGGGACGGCAGCAGTCGTAGCGAAAAAGTTGAACCGGAACTTTTGCGGCATAGAGCTTAACGAAGAGTATTGCCTATGGGCGGCGAAGCGTCTGCTTCTTGCCGATGGGAACAAGACGATTCAGGGCTACCGGGACGGTGTGTTTTGGGAGAGAAATAGCGGGTCGATGGGGTGACCTTTTCGTGATGGTCATTCGTTCATGGAATAGAAATAACAAAAAGTCCGATTGAGGTATTTTCAATCGGACTTTTTTATCGCATGCTTCGAGAGCGACCGAGTGTGTTTCTCTTTCTCTATTGGATAGGTTCTGCGCTTAAACTAAGAGCCAACGTGCCTCCTCCGTATGAGATACTGACTGCCAATTTGTATTCTGTGGTTGTCTTTTTTATAAATTCCATAACCGTCTTCGTCTACGAATCCGGCAGCTGTCAGTTTGGCGCAATATTTGGTTTTAAGCGATTCTTCACATTTGTAATCCATTATGATATATTGTAATATTCCATAGGTATCGTCGTAGCGGTGGTTCTCCAATTCACCGTCGTACTCCGGGAAATTGGTGAGGAACGGATACTTTTTTACTTCTGCTGCCCATGTGGTTTCTGATAATTGACCACCCAGACCTTCGTCATCGTCTTTTTCTTTGTCATCACAGCCGATGAATGCCATCATCAGCAACATTAGCGGACATAGCCATAAAATTTTTTTCATATTGTATGTGTTTTAGATAAAGTGATTCGTTAAAAACTTATTCCTATCGAGAACGCCAATCCTGAAAGAGTTTTCGATTTGAGGCGAAATTCTTCGTCGTCGAAGGGCTTCATGCGTTTGCCTATATAACCTATGTTGGCGAATACATAATTTTGATAACCGAACTTGTAGGCTATTTCCACACCGGTTCCGAATCCGTAATCGATACCGGTTAAATCGGATCCGAAGTAAAGCCCGCCCAAAATTTTGGCATATGGGACGAGATAGATGGGGCCGCATTTGACAGGTAATTGTCCGCCGATATTAAGGTCGAGGTCGAAGACATTGTGCGAATGGGGCTTTACGATTTCATTAGCTCCTTCCCATTCTGTCTTTTCGGTTTTGACTTTTAGAAGAGAGGCGGTGACTTCGTAGGTCATGAATGTGAGTATGGTGCGTTTGAACGCTATGTTGTACGACATGTCGAACGCATCATTATTGAAAGGATAAACGAGCCCTATATAGAATCGATGTGCCGAATCCGTAACTTTTGAGATACCGTTAGGCTCGATTCGACTGGCTTTGATATTTTCCGCAGCGCTCAACCGCCAGCGTCCTTGCTCCATGATCCATCGGGTAGAGATGTTTTTGTTGCCTGTGGTATATATGGCCTCGGCGGTCCTGCCGATGGAATCGAGATCGGCCACGGTCGAAAAAGTATAGTTTCTCCCGGAGAACTGGCGACAGATAATATCGGACAATCCTATACGGATACCCTCCAACGGTTGCCCTTGCTCGAAGCACGATTTCATGGCATCTGTGGCAGCATCGGAGGCTGCATTGACCAAATCGTAAAACGTGTTGGCCGAGATGTTCGATACATACCGATATGAAACGAATGGCATGACTGCCTGATAGGACGATTGGGCTGCTTTGAGCATGGCCGATGCTCTATTCGTGACTTCTGTTCGGATAAGCAGGGATTGTGTATCGGTGGAGTAATTTTTCAGGAAATCGTCGATGGCATATACCGGAATAGCGAAATTGGTATTTTCCCGGTCGGACGCTTTCCACGTATTGATTCCTACCACGGCGAATCCTGCGGCTGCATTTTCATCTCTTATAAGTAAGGGCCCGCCGGAACTGCCGGCATCGACTTGTGCCGTGTGTTGCACCAAAGGCAGTTCTTTTCCGTTGGTCAGGGATTTGATTTGGGCACTGGCATTCGATACGATTCCTTGTCCCAGCTGCCAAGAGGGTTTGTTTCCCAATGCGGGAAATCCGGCACTGAATACGGGAGTGCCGTCGGTTATGCTTTTGTCTGTTATATCGAGTGTGGGAATATTGGCTTCTTCCGGTAGTGCGATGAACGCGACATCGAAGTCATCGTGCACACCCACTACGGGGCATGTTGCGAATGTTTTGGAACTGTTGTCCGGTAAGGAAAATTCGACATCGACGGTTTCGGCTTGTTCTACCACATGACGGTTGGTGATGATGTATAACCGTCCGTTACGTTTATCCCGGTAGGCAAATCCGGTCCCGAACGAACCTTTCCCGTAATTTTGCAGAATGTCGGCTGCCGCATAGAATCCATCTTTACGTAACGATTTGCTAAAATCGGTAAGGAATGTTTGGGTACTTTCACTGAAATTGGGTCGAACGATCGCTATGGATTCGCGTAGATTTTGAGCCGAAGCGATAGTTCCCACAATCAGTGCAAAGAAAATCATAACCTTCTTTTTTTTCATTTGACTGTATTTTACATAAATATTAATATGTGCAAAGATAGAAGGTAGAATACGATAAAAAAAGAAAATTAAAAGAGATCGAAAATTACCCCCCCTAATTATTAACTTTGTTTAACTATATAAACGGGATATTATTATCTCTGTACACTCTTTTTTGAGCAAATGATAAAGCCCGAATGAAAAAATTTATCGGGAAAGGTTATGATTTGCGGGGTTATTCCATTCTTTGCAGGGTCATTTCACATGCCGTGCAGTCGAAATGCAGTTGGAGCTTTTGTCCTTTATACAATAGGGTGAGGGGATCGGGGAATTTGCTGCCGGCGGGTGTCTTTTTGCATATTCCCAGCATATAACGAATACAGTGACGGGTGAACATGAGGGGAACTCCCCTCGAAGGTTTTATTTCGAAGGCCGGGTCTATACGGGTAACCCCGTGTTCGCGATAGAATTGTTCGGCAAGTCGGTTAGATACGTTGCCGAGGTAAGATAGCTCTGTCTGGGGATAACATACGGTTTTGTCTTCCTCTTGTCGCTTCTCGGTTCGGTAGGTAATGCGTCTAACACGGTCGAGGGATTCGACCGCTTTTTGCCTGAGCTTTGAAAGTACGGAGGCCGGTATGAAGAAATTGTCGGGCAGGTCGATGTCTATTTTCAGGGCCGAGTAGGCGGTCGTTCCCAATTTGCCGAGCTGCTTCTTTTGAGTTTCTTGTTGAGGGGTTCGGGCGGTTTCGTGGGGACGTCTTCCCGTATGGTCGTGTGATTGCCACATTCGTCTTTCATGTAAAGGGCATATCCTCCGGGAACGGCATAGAGGGTTATCTCTACATCGATTCTTCTGTCGGCGGAAGGACGGGAGAGTCGTTTGTCAAACTCGAAATCGAAGTTCCGATACAGAACCGTGGGGTTATCTCGATTCGGGAGGCCGGGAAGATTCGGTTCCCTTCCACCCGATTTACCCGTACACCCTCGAATTCCCCTTTGTTATTGGCGAAACATAGCCCGTCTCCATTGTGTATGGGAGTGAGTCCGGCGATCGTAAATGTGTTTTTATCGGATTGTTTGACTTTTCCTACGTATTCACCCAAAGATTTCGGGGTGTCGGGCGAGGCGATAGGTTCGGGCGTTCTTCCGTCCAAAAAATAGTGGGTGAATCCTCGGTTGAAACTTTTTTCGAGCCGGGGTGTAAATTCTATCGAAGAGTGTCCGGTCGAGGCTGTACGGTATTCGGGACGGCGTTTGAAAATCTTGTCGAGTTCCTGCCTGTAATAGGCCGTACAGTTTTTACGTAGGCCATGTCTTTGAGTCGTCCCTCTATCTTGAAAGACGATACGCCTGCATCGAGAAGCTCCTCCAATCTGTCGCTTTGATTGAGGTCCCGAAGCGAGAGCAGATGCTTGTCTTTGGCGATGACATTGCCTTTCCCATCTATGAGGGTATAGGGAAGCCGGCAGTATTGGGCGCATTCGCCCCGGTTGGCACTGCGTCCGCACATCGCTTCGCTAAGGTAGCATTGTCCGCTGTAACTGACGCACAAGGCTCCATGCACGAAAACTTCGAGCGGGACTTGTACCGATCGGGCTATCTCGTTGATTTGTCCCAGTGAAAGTTCGCGGGCCAGTACGACTTGTGAAAATCCGCATTGTTCGAGGAATTTTACTTTCTCGGGTGTACGGTTGTCTGCTTGTGTGCTAGCATGTAGAGCTATGGGAGGAATGTCGAGCCGGGTGATACCCATATCTTGGACAATGAGTGCATCGGACTCTATTTTGTATAATTCGTGAATGAGTCGTTCGGCGTCGCGCAGTTCGTCGTCCCGTAAAATGGTATTCAATGTGATGTACACCCGGGCATCGAATCGATGGGCGAAGTCGATGAGTCGGGTTAAATCGGCGATGCTGTTACCTGCGGTGGAGCGTGCCCCGAAGCGAGGCGCGCCGATATACACGGCATCGGCACCGTGGAGAATCGCTTGCTGCCCGATTTCGACGTTTTTCGCCGGGGCTAATAGTTCTATGCGACGTATGGTTTTCATTGTATATCGTTCAGGTTATAGGGCGTTTGTTGATATACGAAATAGTTCAGCCAATTCGTGAAAAGCAGGTTGGCATGTCCCCGCCAGTTGACGATCGGATTGTTATCGGGATTGTTATCGGGATAGTAATTTCGGGGGAGGGCAATGTCGAGGCCTTTCGCCAGATCACGGCGATACTCGATGTCGAGCGTGAGTGCCGAATATTCGGAGTGCCCCGTGATGAAAAACTCTCTGCCGCAACGAGCCATGACCATATAAACTCCCGCATCCTCCGACTCGGAAAGGATTGTCAGGGATTTATCCTTTTCGATATCGGCTCGGCGTACCTCGGAATATCGGCTGTGAGGAACGTAAAACAAGTCGTCGAATCCTCTGAAAATAGGATTCCGCTCGTCGTGTTTATGATGGGCGAATACTCCGAAAAGTTTTTTTTTATCCAACGGGTATTTGGGGATTCCGTAAAAAATGGTACAGCCCGGCCAAAGCAGCCCAACAAATATAGAGAGTAGAGGTGACGTGTTTGTGCGCCCAGTCGAAAATCTCGACTAACTCGTTCCAGTAATCGACCTCCTCGAATTGTAATTTTTCGACAGGGGCGCCTGTGATAATCATGCCGTCGTAGTTTTGACTGCGTATTTCGTCGAAGTCTTTATAAAATGTATCGATATGTTCGAGCGGAGTATTCCGGGAGATGTGTCCCGAAACGCTCATGAAATCGAGTTCGATTTGTAAAGGCGTGTTGGAGATGAGGCGTAATAGGTCGGTTTCGGTAACTATTTTTAAAGGCATGAGGTTCAATATGAGCAACTTCAATGGACGAATGTCTTGTGCCGAGGCACGCAAATCGTCCATGACAAATATATTTTCGGCCTTTAATATTTCGACTGCTGGTAATGACGAAGGTATTTTTACGGGCATATTTTGTTATTATTTTAATCGAACAAAATTATAAAAAAATGAACGGTTCGGAAAATCTTTCTTGAAATAGTAATAAATTTTTGATAGTTAGATATTTATGATCTGTTTTTAATATTGAAATAAGCGAATGGAAATATATAATTCATAAAAAAGCAATATATTTTTTATGTTATAAAACATATTTATTGCGAATTTGTTATTATATTTGTAGCGTAAAAAGAGTAAAAAGAATCCGTTTTTCACAAAGGGTGGAAAACAAAAAAAGCTGAATTATGATGAAAGAACAAATGACAGTAGAGATGCTTCGGTATCAGATAGCGAAGTATCGAGTAATGGGAAATGGCGCCATGTGCCAAGAGTTAACAGCCTTATTACAAAAAAAAATTGGCAGCTGCGGTTGCCTGATTTTAGAAGAAAGTACAAGCCGCGATAAATGAATACGGCTTGGTAAAATACATCAAGAGCGAAAACCGATCAGGATTTTCGCTCTTGTTTTTTTATAGTACTCTCCTTCTCCCTTGCTGTGTCCCGTAGTTTTATGGGGAGTCGCGTTAACGATATAGGGAAAACATCTAAGAAACAGTGGTTTCTTAGGAGAGGGTTAAGAAGAATAGCTTAGAAATTTATCAGTATGTGTAATCCACGCATGCCCTGTCGGCTTTATGTCCGGCGAGGAGTGCGGCAGCGGCTACATGGGCCGGGTGTTTTGCGTAGGTTTCTACATCTTCCATTTTTCTACGACCGCAGTAAGTACGATATCCCAACTTTCGGACGGGTTTTCATTGATGCCCACTTCTATACTTTTAAGCACGTCGATAGTTAGGGGCAGAGCCATCAAAGCATCTTTTGAATTTATTCGCTACCTCTTTGCGTTCTGCCGGAGTGCCGGTCAGTTTGAAAGTTACAATATGTTTTATCATACCGAAAATATGTTTTTATAAATTGTAGAGTCGTTCGCGGGCGGCTTGCACCTTTTCATCGGTGATGTAATCGTCGTAGTCCATCATTTTGTCGATGATACCGCCGGGAGTCAGTTCAATGATACGATTGCAGACGGTCTGTATAAATTCGTGGTCGTGCGAGGAAAGCAGCACATTACCCTTGAATCCTTGCAGCGTATTGTTGAAAGCCTGTATCGATTCGAGGTCGAGGTGGTTGGTGGGGGAATCGAGTATCATGGTGTTGGCATTTTTTCAACATCATACGGGCGATCATACAACGCATTTTCTCGCCTCCGGACAATACGGATGCCTGTTTGAGCAACTCTTCTCCCGAGAAGAGCATACGACCGAGAAAGCCTTTGAGATACAACTCGCTGGTGTCCTCTGAGAATTGTGCCAGCCAATCGATCAGATTCATGTCCGTATTGAAAAACGAACTGTTATCGAGCGGCAGATAGGCCGTGGTGATGGTTTGTCCCCATTCGTAGGTTCCCGCATCGGCTTTCGCTTCGCCGTTGATGATTTCGAAAAGAGCTGTCATAGCACGAGGATCGTGAGAGATGAAAGCCACTTTGTCATCTTTTTCGATGGAGAAGTTCACGTCTTTGAAAAGCAGAGTCCCTTCGATCGATTTTGCGAGTCCTTTGACTTCGAGAATTTTGTTACCCGGCTCCCGTGACGGAGTGAAAATGATACCCGGGTATCGGCGGGAAGAAGGTTGTATCTCTTCTATATTGAGCTTTTCGAGCATCTTTTTTTACGGCTGGTCGTCTGTTTCGATTTGGCGACATTGGCACTGAACCTCTGGATAAATTCGAGCAATTCTTTTTCGCTTTTCTTCGGCTTTCTTGTTTTGTTGCTGTTGTTGACGCAGAGCCAACTGGCTGGATTCGTACCAGAAACTGTAATTCCCGGCAAAAAGTTGTACTTTGCCGAAGTCGATATCTACGGTGTGCGTACATACCGAATCGAGGAAGTGCCGGTCGTGCGAAACGACCAATACGGTATTTTCGAAGTTGGCGAGGTAGTTTTCGAGCCACATCACCGTTTCGAGGTCGAGGTCATTGGTTGGCTCGTCGAGCAGCAAGTTGTCCGGGTGACCGAACAATGCTTTTGCCAACAATACCCGTACTTTTTCCTTACCGCTCAAATCTTTCATGAGCATGTAGTGTTTGTTTTCCTTGATACCCAGTCCGCTGAGCAGGGAAGCTGCATCGCTTTCGGCATTCCAACCTTCGAGCTCGGCGAACTTCTCTTCGAGTTCGGCTGCGCGGATACCGTCCGCATCGCTGAAATCGGGTTTGGCGTACAAGGCATCTTTTTCCTGCATGATGTCCCATAGAACGGTATGCCCCATCAGCACGGTATTGATGACGGTAAATTCATCGAATGCAAAGTGATCCTGACTCAATACAGAGAGGCGTTCACCCGGCCCCAGAGTCACAGTACCGTGAGAGGGTTCGAGTTGATTGCTCAAAATACGCATGAGGGTCGATTTGCCGGCTCCGTTAGCTCCGATAATGCCATAGCAGTTTCCCGGAGTAAACTTTAAATTAACCTCTTGAAAAAGAACTCTTTTTACCAAATTGAATACCTAAATTGTTAACCGTTATCATCTTTTACCTTTTCGTGTTTACCGGGTGGAACGGGGAGAGAGACGAATATCGCTCGATAGTGCCGAGACCCGGTTCTTATTTTTTCGATTGGCAAAGGTAGCTCTTTTTTTCGAGATATGAAAAGTCCTGTTTTTTATGAGGTTTATTCCGGGACAGGATAGTTTTTCTATATCATATCGGGGAGGAAGGGCTTTTGACGATAATTTTACGGTTGACTTTTTTTTCCCGGTAGAGGTCAATCCGTTTATGATGTAGATACCGGGTTGCAGTTCGGTGAATATGTCCCGATGGTTTTCGGTAAATCGGCCGATGATTTGTCCTTGCAGGTTAAAGATAGTTCCCGATTCGATAAATTCGTCCTGTTCTATTTTCTCGATACCCATGTGGTCGTTCATACGGAAATATAGAGTTTGGGTCATTAAAATTTTGGAACCGTTAAATCCCCATACCGTTATTTCGTAGTTGGTATCGATATATATTTTGTCGAAGGTGTACGTGGTATAACTATTGTTGATGTTGTCTTCGAGGTTGTCTTCCCAAATCTTATCTCTGTTTGTGTCGACGATTTTTATCGTATAGGTTTTTGCATCCCAAGCATGAAATCCCACAGTCAGTGTGCAAGATTGTGCATCCTGTACCTTTACATCGAGAATATCGATCTTCGGCTGGTCGGGGTATGTGCGGATAAAGAAAGGGTAGTTGATTTCATAGGTTATTCCTCCATATTGGGTTTTGCAGTAAATATTGCAAATGACATCACCGTCATCGTTCCGTTTGTCCATATATTCCACAGTGGGTATTTCGATTGGGAATTGGGGACTTTCGCCGGTCGCGATGATTTTTGGACCTCCCTCTTTTTGGGCGATTTCGAAGCTCCATTGGAAGTTTTCCGCCAGGAAATCGGTGATGCATTCAAACTGGTATTTACGATTGGGTTCGTAATAGACGATGCCCGATCGGGGAATCTCGTTGTTGTTAACTTGGATTTTACTTAAAAAATCGTGGGAGTTGAAAGTCAATATTTCCGACTTTGCTGCAAATTCTCCGTAACTTGTTATTACAAACTCATAGTCAGTGTCGGTAAATAGCGAAGTTATGGTATATGTTATGTAGCTTTTATCTTCGTAGTCTTTCGGGTTGATATTTTCGTTGGTGATGTAGAGCAAATCGGGGGACCTTATATCCAAAAGAATAGAACGGATCGCCCCATGACTTAAACCCGATGGTGAGATTACAGCGGTAGGGTGAGATGAGTTCTATACCCACAATATCTATGGTATGTTTTTTTCGGTTGCGTCGACGGTGAAAATCTTCCCTCCGAGTAGAATCAAAACGACGAATATAAATGCCTTTACTCTCATGGTTTCTATATATTTGTAGAATATAGGATGCGGCTCGGCATAGTCAAATCGGAAATGAGATTTCGGTTTGCCTTTTGCGCTCGCCTTTCTGTATATTTGTGAGTTTTCAAATATAAAAATTAGATTTAATAGATACAAATTTTATACTGTGAAATGCACAATAATTGAGTCCCTTTGTTCATAAAGAGTGATTCAAAAAAAAGTGTACCTAATATCCCTGTGGAGGTTTTCTTCGGTTGTAGAGAGCGCATAATGTTGTTTTCATACCATGTTTTGGGAGGCTCATTGTTTTGGTGAGCGCACTCGAATATCGGGTATAATTGGTCGTAAGTCATCGAATTTGCGATGATGTTTTTAATTCGGCGGTATTCAAAGGAATGATTTTCATTCCGTTAATGCACTGCTCTCCATCGCTTGAATAGTAGAGCATTTGTTTTCGCCCCCGGAAATCCGAAATAACGTTTAGATGCAGGAAAGGGGTGACAAACAAGGCGTAGGCTTCCTGCCGATTGTCGCGTAAGAGAAAGTCTCCCAAATGCCGGGAGACCGGTTCCATCTCCATGCGGCGTTGTGCGTTGGCCTCGGCAAGGGTCGCTTCGATAAGCAGTGTGTGCTCCGGGTAACTGGGAGAGGCATTGTACCGATAGGTAATGTCTTCCATACCACCGGCGGCGTGTGTTTTCGGAAGCAAATCGGCATCTAACGACAGGTTGAAGTAATCCAGAATGCGTCCTTTGCGATTGCTTACCTTGTACCAGACGATACCGACGATGTATTCGAAAATGGTGGGCACATCGGCGTTGTCGGTGACGAGCCTGCGGATATTGATGTCGTTGCGGGTTTCGAAGTCGGACAACAGTTCTAACAGGACATGGTCGGGAAAACGGGCATCGATGAGCCGGTTGAAACGCTCGTGGCGCTCGTCGTCGAGAAAGGCGCGAATGTCGCTGAGCGATTGCGGGGCAAGGCCATACTTGTCTGCCAGTTTACGATGCAGGTCGGATTCTTCGATATCATAGCGAGGTATGATTTTTTCGATGTCGCAATCGAGAGGCAAGAGCGGCGAGGTCGTGAAAGCGATTTCTTCGAGATTTTCGGCGCAAAGGTCGAAAAAACATTTCGGTACGGGGGAGAGTTCTACCCTGTTGTCTTTGAAAAGAACGGTATCGGTCGTCCCGAAATATCGGCGGTTCAGATCGAAATAATCAGACAAATTAGCTTTTACCTTGAAGAGATGCATCAATCGGAAGAATCTGTCTTTCAATTCAAATTCGTTTCGGCAATTCAAGATGGGAACATCGTTGAGCGAGGCGGATAGTAATTTCTTTATTTTTCCCCTGTTCGTCGTTTTGAAAAGGTGGTTGCACCACAACGCACCGATGCGAATGTTCCGGCAGGCTTGTAACAAATCGAGAATGGATTGAGCGTTGTTTCTATCCAATGACTCGATAGTGCGGTAGAGCGGGTAGTATGTGCTGTCGTATTGACGACTTTTGCGGTTGATTCCCGCTTGGCAAATCACATGTTCGGATACCGGTCTCTCCAAAAGATATAGCCTCGCTTCCCGGTAATTCTCCATCGTCAAGAGTGTATCGACGATGATTTCGTCGATTGTGATATCTCCCTTTTCGCAATCGTTTTATGCAATCGACGATTGTTCTGAATTTTCGGGAAGTGGTAATGAGTGGCAGCAGGTAGGTGAACTCTTCTTGTGTGAGATATTCCAGCTGTTTCAAAGCGAGAACCAGTACGACGAACGGTCGTACGATTTCACCGTCTACGTCGTTGCTCGTTTTGAGCATCTGTTTGAAATAAATGTAGCTATCGGCCGGAATTTGCAGCAGATTATTCGGTCGGAAATCTCCGTTGGAGGTGATTTGTCGTAATGATTCTCCGGCGGCAGTCGGTCTTCGTTCGTTATCGATCAATCCCAAATCAATCAACCCCGATGTTTTTTCCCGGGCATCTTTGGGTTTGTTGGGTGCATCGCCGGTAAGAAAATCGTTGTCTTTCATGAAGTCGTAGTACAAAGATTGTATCTCGTCGTTCCCCGACCAAACGACATCGGTATGAACCTCCCAAAACTTGGAAAGAAGAGTCAATTGTCTTTCGATTTTTTGATTGAAATCGGCAGTCCTGAAACTCGTGGTTCCCATCGACCAACAATAGCTTTTATATGTACACATACTTCATTCGAAATTAGTGATTAGTACTTCGGTGGAATGTTTGCTCCTGTCCTTTTTTTGTGATAACTCGAATTGCTATAATTGTAATTCAAATCGTGACGGATATACATGGGATTCCGTTCTAACCATTCGGTCAATATCGTGTTTTCTTTGTCTCCGTTTTTCAGAACGTTCGACAAGGCGAATTTTATTCCTCTGTCGTTCGCCCGGTCGAGGTAAGCGAGCAGTTGTTTTTCGAGCCGGGCGTTCCAGCCGTTATTTTCGTTGTAGGTGGCGCAGGTTATCAAATAAGGGGGATCAGCATAAATGAGACTGTGTTCGGACAGCCCATCGAATGGAATTCTCCGAAAATCGTTGGACGACAGTTCGATATGGGGATTTTTGATGGCTTCGGCAAAATGCCTCACTTTGTTCCTCATGTTGTTATTGAAGTCGCGTTTCCCCACCGGAAGATTGAATTCTCTTTTTTTTCGTTGAACCGTATTTGATTGTTGAAGGCAAACACGATGAGGGTGAACAGCATGAAGAAATAACGGTCGTTCCTCCTTTTCATATTATTCAGCTCGCTACGCAGCCGGTTATATCCTTCCTTGTTATATGTACCCAAACCTCTCGCGCTTTCGCATTGGTAAAACGCATATCCGTTCGTGCGACTGTCCGACAGGCCGTACCGGTCAATGATGCCGTCGATTATCTCTAAAATCTGTTCGGTGGGGTATTGCCGGAATAATCTGAAAATGCGTATGACGTTCTTGTCCGAATCATTCAAGACGATTCTCTCTGCCGATGTGTTGATTCCTACGTTACCGCCACCGCAGAACAGGTCTACCAACACATCGATGTTTGCGGGAAACAAGGGCAGGATTTGCGGTAATAGCCTGAATTTTCCACCTGTATAATTGAGAGGTGATTGTATCCGGTTCGGAAAGTCTAGTGATTGTCGCATACACATATAAATAGGCGTTCTTGATGGTTTTTAATATTCGACTTTCCCGTGGTAAATGGTCTGTGGTCATGGGAAAAAACTTGTACTCGGCCTTTGGCTTCAGTATACGCATGATGTCGGTATCGTCCATTTTTGCATTGGATCGCCCATTCCCTTTTTTGCCATATTGTTGTATGACAGTACAATGTATCTCGTGTGTAGATTGTCGACGAGGTCGGCGAAAGCATCGACCGCCTTCATGGTACAAAAGTCGCTTTTCTTGTCTTTTTGGTTGAATTTTCCGGCTACTCCTTTTACCTCCGGTTTTTCCCAACGAACCAGATTTTCATAGAGATGGTAAGCTTATCGCAATACTGGCGGGAATTATAGGGCGGATCCATGTAGACGATGTCGGCATGCAGTGTTCGAGCCAGCGTGTTGCTGTTTTCTTGGTAAATTGCTACATTGTCACAGCTTCGAGCGTCTATTAACCGGAGGGTAAGGGATTTTTTTTCTATCTCCTTTCCTTGTATGTAGGCATCGAAATGCCCTACGGTGTTGGCTATCCGATCCATATTGTAAATGAGGGTGGAGAGTAGAATGCTATATTCTTTGTCTGTGAGTTCTCCTCGACGGTCTTCTATGTTCTGGCGAACATATCCGATGAGTTTCGAAACTCCATAATCGAAATATTTACCGCCGAAGTTTATTGAAAAATAATTATCCTCCAAAGAGTTGTAATCGGTGTGATTATATTCGTCGAGGATTGTACATAATTTATCCCTGTTCCATTCTCCTTTTTCGAAGAAACCTTGATAGATGACTCGGTTGGCACAAAGCAAATCGTTGAATATCACTTGGCCGTAATAGGGTATTGCTTTCCCGGCCACAGCACCGGTCCCGGCAAAAATATCGCAGAACGAATGCGCATCGGGGCATTCCCGCCGAATAGTTTCCATGATCCAATCGGTCAGTTTGGTTTTGTTTCCAATGTAACGGCGGCTTTCCAGCCCGATGGGGCGAGATATGAACGAATTCATGAAGAACGAGATGTATCGCTCTCCGAGTCGGGCTTTTTCCTGAGCGATTTTCAAGGCTTCGATGGTATGGTCGGGATATTGCTCGCTTATTTCTAAAATTTTATCGCTTACTAATTGCAGGACTAGCAGGTTACTGTCGAGTCCGTAAGTTTCCGCTAATTTGAAGAGTAAGCTTTCGGAAGGCATTCGTTTCCCATTTTCGATACGGCTCAACAGAGTCAAATCGATATTCGATTCGATAGCGACCTGTCGAAGTTGTAGCCCACGTTCTTCCCGTATAGTTTTCAATATTTTACCTATGGTATGCATGTTATCTGCGTTTGACAACGTATGGCAAAATTACAAAACAAATTCGAGCAGCACTTAACTTCTGGGATAAAAATTTTCTCTATTTGTGAAACCCGTTAGAAAAGGCTACTTTTTGTCGGTAAATTGAGAGCTATGATGCGCATTGATATTATTACCGTATTGCCAGAGTTATTGCAAAGCCCGCTGAATTATTCTATTCTAAAAAAAGAGCCCAAGATAAAAAGTTGGTCGAGATCGTGGTTCACAATCTGAGGGATTACTCGTTGGATAAACATCGGCGGGTCGACGACTATCCATTCGGGGGAGAGGCCGGTATGGTCATGCAGATAGAGCCTGTGGATCGGGCTATCACTCAATTGAAAAGCGAGCGGAATTACGATGAGGTGATTTTTTACCACTCCCGACGGTGAGCGATTCGACCAGCCTATGGCTAACCGTTTGTCGATGGCGGGTAATCTCATTATTCTGTGCGGTCATTATAAAGGTATCGATTACCGCATACGGGAACATTTCGTGACGAAGGAGGTGACGATAGGAGATTATGTCCTCACCGGGGGAGAGTTGGCCGCTGCGATTATGTGCGATGCTATCGTGCGTCTTATACCGGGAGCTATCGGTGACGAGCAGTCGGCTTTATCCGATTCCTTTCAGGACAATTTATTGGCTCCGCCCGTTTATACGCGCCCGGCGGAATATAAAGGTTGGAGAGTTCCCGATGTGTTGCTTTCGGGACATCAACGTAAAATCGACGAATGGAAACACGAGCAGTCACTCGAACGTACCCGACGCTTACGCCCGGATTTATTGGAATGACAACTCTTTGCTATTGAGTTCTATCTCGGTGAATATAGTTGCTCGTGAAGTGTGTGAAAGTATGTATGTAGCAGGGGTAATCGTTTGATCTTTTCTGGCTACTAACCGATGGAGCAGTTCTTTTTTTCGTTCTCCCACCAGAGCGATAAGGATTTCACGGGATGCTAAAATGACTTCTCCGGTTTGAGTAATTCGTCTTTGCCCGGTTGCCGGGTGTCGTGACACGGCGTAAAGGTCGTCCGATTTTAATAAATCGGTATCGTTATTGAATATGGATGCGATGTGCTCGTCTTCGCCGATGCCGAGCAGGGTACAGTCGAATTGTGGTACTCCGTTACTGTCGGGCAGCATTTCTGCGACCAATCGGGAGTATCTTTCGGCTTCTCGGTAGGGAATATCTTCTCCTTGTATTCTGTAAATGTGGTTCGGATTTATACCTACGGGTTTGAAAAACAGTTTTTCAGCCCAATGATAATTGCTTTCTTCGTTTTCAGACGATACGCATCGTTCATCTACCCAAAAGAAATGTACGTTTTTCCACCGTTTGGGATCATTATATTGATTTTTCCATATTTCGAAAAGTGAGCGAGCTGTCTCTCCTCCCGATAGGGCCAAGTAAAAAGGTTTCTTTGTACGTGCGGCAGCCGATATGAGTAAGGCGTTGGTGAGGGCTATCAGCGATTTAGTTGCGTCTGGATAGAATTGTACGATGGTTTGATTCATGATGTTGTTTATTATGTTATGGGTTGGGGTGCAAACAGGTGCTTCGAGCACATACGGGTGAGAATATATATGGGTAATCTCGCGAGGTATCGGGCTACCGGCCGGATAAAATACGAGATTCTCTTCTTTTTCTTTTTCCCAGTGGTCGATGAGAGGGGCCAGATAGTGCCAGCTCAGTTCCAGAGCATCGCTTCGCGAATATAGTAGAGCGTCGCCTCGCATGGCATCGAGAAGAAGCCGTTCATAAGCATCCGGTAATTTATTCGGGATAAGTGAGTTGTAGAAAAATCCATGCTCACTTGCTGTACCTCGAAGTTGGTTCGGGCTGTTTTAAACCGAAACGTAACCGAATGCTTTCGTCGGGTTGTAGAGTAATGATGAGTTGATTGCAAGAGTCTCCGCAACATTGTCCCGGAAATAACGCCTGTGGCGTGGAACGGAAATGTATGATGATTTCCGACCTCTTTTCGGATAATCGTTTCCCCGTATAAATATAAAATGGAACATGAGCCCACCGCCAATTATCTATGTATAATTTTAGGGCGACAAAGGTTTCTGTCGTCGATTGCTTATTTACGTTCGGTTCTTCTCGGTATCCGGGAAGTTTTGTCCCGTTTAATTTCCCTTCGGAGTATTGTGCACGCAGTGTGTTATGCACTATATCGTCGGGAGAGAGTGGACGTAATGACCGGAATACTTTACTGATTTCATTGCGAATTGCTTCGGTTTCGAAAGAGGAGGGTGGTTCCATAGCGATAAATGCCATGATTTGCATGAGATGACTTTTGTACCATGTCTCGCAGAGCACCGGCCGAATCGTAGTAATTACCTCGTTGTTCCACTCCTAAGGTTTCGGTGGCCGTTATTTCTATGTGGTCTATGTAATTCCGATTCCAAAGAGGTTCCCAAATGCTGTTGGCGAAGCGCAGGACTAAAATGTTTTGAACAGTTTCTTTTCCCAAAAAAATGATTATACGGTAGATTTCTCGTTCGGGGAATATTCCGCATAATAATTTGTCGAGTTGTTTCGCTTCATCTTCGTTACTTCCATACGGCTTTTCTATAATGATTCTCCGCCAACCGTTTTTAGAGATGTTTTGTTGTTGGGCTTGTATGCAGATGGGGATAGTTGCATACATCTGAGGCGGCGTAGCGAGATAAAACAACATGTTATCTTCTATGCCGGCGGCATTGCGCAATTGTTCTATTTCTCTGAATAAAGCGACGTATGCATTGCAGTCGGTAGTATCGCAAGAGATATAGTATATTTCTCTGAGGAAGTTTTTTTAGATAAGGATTATCCGTAGCATAGGTCTTTCCGTTCCCAATGATAGATGAATGCAAGGATTGTCGGAATTCTTCTGTACTTTGTTTTGTCCGGGAAACACCTACGATTAAAAATTTGTCGGGAAGAAGTTTCCTTTCGAATAGCTCGAATAACGAGGGTATGAGTTTCCGATGGGTTAAATCACCTGATGTCCGAAGATAATCAGAATTTGGCTTTCGGGTATTTTGTTCATATCGAAATTTTTTGTTTGTTTTTATAGAGAATAGTTGCCGGAGGTCGTTCCGTCTCCGTGTCGGTTCCAGTCGGTGTGAAAAAACGTACCTGCCGGAGCATCGATTCTTTCATACAAATGAGCACCGAAATAGTCTCGTTGCGCTTGTATCAGGTTGGCCGATGATTTTTTACATCTAAAACCGTCGAACCATGCTAATGCCGAGGCTGTCCCGGGTATGGCTATCCCTGCTGCTATGGCCGTTTGAACTACTTTCCGCCAAGACGGGAGACATAAAATTATTTTTTCCCTGAAATAAGGTGTGAATAGTAAGTTTTCGTATTCATTCGTCAGTTTGTAAGCCTGAGCTATTTCGTAGAGAAATCGAGATTGTATGATGCAACCCTTTCTCCATATAGTCGCTATATCGGCGAGGTTGAGCTGCCAGTTATGTTTTTCGGACATGTTGCGCAATAAATCGAGCCCTTGTGTGTATGCGATGATTTTGGAGGCGTAAAGAGCATGATGTATGTCGTCTACGCTAAGCTCGAATATCGGAGCCGGATTAGTTTCGGGGTATAAACGATGTGCTTTGTTTCGCTCTGTTGTGCGATTCGATAAGAGTCGGGCAAAAACCGACTCGGCAGTAACAGATAGCGTGGTTCCGCTGTCGATGGCAGCCTCTATGCTCCATTTTCCTGTTCCTTTTTGTCCCGCACGGTCTGCTATTTTGTCGATTAGGGATTTACCGTCGGTATCTTTATATCGTAATATGGGTGCTGTTATTCCTATCAAATAACTGTCCAGAACACCTTTGTTCCATGATTCGAAAGTTTGGGCAGTGGCTTCATGGTCTCCTTTTTTGCAAAACATTCAATAGAGAATATGCCTCGGCTATCAGTTGCATATCTCCGTATTCTATACCGTTGTGAACTGTTTTTACGAAGTGTCCCTGAACCGTCGGGCCCGATCCATGAGCAGCAGGGAGTCTCGTCGTCGAGATGCGCAGCTATGTTTTGTAAAACGGGTAATATTTTTGATTTCGTCTGATCCTCCCGGCATAATCGATGGCCCGTGGAGAGCTCCTTCTTCTCCGCCCGAAATACCGCAGCCTACAAAAATATTCCTTTTTCCCGCAATTCGTTTTCACGACGTTGAGTATCTCGATAATCCGAATTTCCGCCGTCTATGATTGTATCGCCTTTTTGAGAAAGGGAAGTAATGTTGTAATCATTTCGTCTACGGGGTGTCCGGCTCGTATCATAAGTAAAATTTTTCGAGGGGATTTCAATGATTCGATAAATTCTTTTGGGCGAGTGTGTACCGATGAAATGTTTGTTTTTCCCTTTATTGGCGAGAAATGAATCTACCGCTTGCGGACTGTTTTCCGCAATCGATTATATAATGATACCCGATAACCTTTTGTTCGAGGTTGAGGGCTAAATTTTCACCCATAACAGCCAGTCCTACGAGGCCTATGTCCGATTTTTATCATGTTTAGGAAGATTTTGTTTATTAAAGCTATTATTGATTAAACACTTTTTCTCCTTTTTTGTTCATGAAAAATGATGGTTTCTGTTTACTTGCCGAATTGTGAAGAATTGGTAAAATCACATTTTTTATGTATATTTACCTCGTTTTTGAAATATTAGTAAATAAACTCTATGGTTATCAGTCCTGAAAATATATTGTTGGTAGGAGCCATTTTATTGTTCCTGAGTGTCCTTGTCGGAAAAACAGGAGCGAAATTTGGTGTACCGGCGTTGCTATTGTTCCTCGGTGTTGGAATGCTTGCCGGTTCAGACGGTTTCGGTATTTATTTCGATAGTCCGCAAATAGCCCAGTTTATAGGTACGGTTGCACTTTGTATCATTTTGTTTTCGGGTGGAATGGATACACATTATCGGGAAATAAAACCAATTTTAGCCCCGGGTGTGACTTTGGCTACTTTGGGAGTTTTAATGACAACGATTATAACAGGATTATTCATTTATTCGTTGTCCGATCTTTTGCCGGGTAATTTTCAGTTAGGATTGTTAGAATCCATGCTGTTGGCTGCTGTTATGTCATCGACAGATTCGGCATCCGTTTTTTCTATTTTGCGTTCGAAGGGGATTTCTTTGAAAGAGCGTTTGCGGCCGACTCTCGAATTGGAGAGCGGTAGTAACGATCCTATGGCCTATATGCTTACGATACTTTTGATTCAGGTTATTGAGATTGGAGTTATCGATTGGCCTCATTCCATCGTTTTGCTTTTTATGCAACTGTCGATAGGGGCGGCTGCTGGATTTGCGTTGGGGTATGCTATTGTCTGGATTATAAATCGTATCAATGTCCCTAATGAATCGCTTTATCCGGTATTGTTGTTCTCTTGTGTTTTTTTCGTATTCGCTTTTACCAATCTTTTGCAAGGGAACGGATATTTGGCTGTCTATATAGCAGGGTTAGTCGTTGGAAATCGGAAGTTGGTGCACAAGCGTAGTTTGACTACATTTTTCGATGGTTTTACTTGGCTTTTCCAGATAGTCATGTTTTTAACACTCGGGTTGTTGGTGAATCCTTCGGAGTTGCCTGCTGTTGCCGGAGTGGGATTGTTGGTTGCCATATTCATGATTGTTGTCTCGCGTCCGATATCTGTATTTGCATGTTTATTGCCTTTCCGTAGGTTTACGACTCGGGCTCGTGTTTATATTTCGTGGGTAGGGTTGAGGGGGCTGTCCCTATTATTTTTGCGACCTATCCGCTTATGTCGGCAGAAATTCCTAATGCTCGTATGATTTTCAATATCGTGTTTTTCGTGACCATTGTCTCTTTGTTGGTACAAGGAACTACGGTAAGTGCGATGGCCAGATGGCTGGGATTGGTGGGGAAGAGCGAGGAAAAAGAAATCTTTAATGTCGCTTTACCCGATGAAATAAAATCGGCGATGAGCGAGATAGAGTTGACGGACGAGGCTTTATCGGGGAGGTAATAAACTAATGAATCTTTCATTGCCGGATAATACGTTGGTCGTTATGGTCAAGCGCGGAGAACAATATTTTGTTCCCAAAGGACATACTCATTTACAGAGTGGAGACCGTCTTCTGGTGATTTCAGATAACGATGAGGAGCTACGTAAAAGCTATGAAAGTTTGGGAATCAGCCGTTATACCATGCGAAAGAATCGTTAGCAGTTATCCTATTGTCGGGATAATTTGAACGAGTATGAAGATGCTCTCCCTTGCCCTTTTACAAGTAGGTGATCTTGGGAAATTTCGACGATAGCATAGGCATTTTGGTTTTCTGTTTCAACCATTCCTTCCAGTGTAATCAAAGGGATATTTTTGTAATATCCGAATGCCCCGGCGTGGTGATGGCCCGAGAAAGCTGCCTTTACACAAGAATACTTGGATAGGGTGTCGACTATTTCATTGCCGTTCAATGCCGAAAAATCGCTTTGTGGATATAGCGGGTGATGAGAAAAAATTAAGACCGAAAGACCCTTTTTCTCGCATTTCTTTAATAGTCGATCGAGCCATTGCATTTGCTTTTCGCTTATTCCTCCGTTCCATTCATAAGCATATTTGCCTTTGATTTGTTTTATCTGTTCTTGCATCCTGTTCCATTCATTCTCTTTGGGTGTTCCCGCTATATTGGCGTATGAAGCGATTTCGTTGGTATTTAACATGATAAATACCCCAGTCCCCTTTTTGAACGAATAATATTCAGATGGCATATCCAGCTGCTTGTAAAGGACAGAGTTGTTTGTAATGTCTTTGTAGTCGTGATTTCCTGTGAGGTGATAAATTTTATGATTAAGTTGGGAGAGATGCTGCTTTATTACTTCTAAATCGGGTTCTTCCTGTCGGTAATATCACCTAAATTAATAGTGAATTGAACTTCTTGTCGGTTGAAATACTCGATGCATGTATCTAATTTTTGTAGAGCTTCCCGATAATAACGGGTATTTTGGGACGGACAATCAACATACTGGGTGTCGGCGAATAATCCGAATTTAATGATTGATGATGCATCTTTATTTTTGAGCTACCGCCAAGTTTGTGGAGAAACATAAGCAGGTAAGTAATCCAATCAGTTTGTTCATAATTGAGCGTTTTTCCGAATATAATTGCATGTTATGCCCTACTTTTTAAAAGTCGTAATATTTGGAGCAAATGTATAATTAATTTTATGGGCAGGCAACTATTTATATCACAATTATTGAGGCGGGTATCGATACCCGCCTCAATAATATATTTAAGATAAGAGGGTGATTACTGTGTTACAATATATTCCGATTGTAGAAGATCTACCCAATGATTGAGCCTGTTTTCTGTTTTTCGGGTTCGTTTACATCGTCGATAAGTAATCCTATGAATTTGCCGTTGATAAAGGCCGTCGATTTGTCGAATGTATAGTCTCCTGCTTCGAAAGCACCGTAAAATGTTGCTCCTGTTTTTTGTAGTCTATGGTAAATTGTGCCGACGGCATTGCAAAAGGTGTCGCTCATAGATTGGTCTCCGCAACCGAATAAAGCAATGGTTATCGGTTGACACTTTCTGTAATTCCGGTAGTTGAGCCGTAAAATATTCCTATTTTTTCCATAAGCATTTTGAATAATTTATATTTGAGTTTATGTTTTTGATTCGTCGTATATAGGCAGAATAGTTAAGACATCATTTTTTTAGACCTATGCGGTGTAGGAAAACGAAACGAATAAGAACACTGTTTTGTTCATAAAACGAAGGATAACACCGTTAGAAAGAGCCGAATAGAAAAGATTTATTTTTCCATGAAAAACTTTCATGAATTATACAAGGCTAAACCTATATATTTTTGTATTTTTGTAACCGAATTATATAGTGCGATGCTTTTTTATGCTTGAAAATAAGAAAAATTAAAACAGCTCTTGTCTCCGTTTTTCATAAAGATGGTTTAGACGAAATTTTGAAACTTTTACATGCCGAAGGAGTTAATTTTATCTCGACCGGTGGTACGCAATCTTTTATTGAGTCGTTGGGGATTCCTTGTGGTTCAGTAGAGAATCTGACCGGTTATCCGTCTATTTTGGGAGGACGGGTTAAGACTCTTCACCCCAAAGTGTTCGGTGGTATATTGAACCGTCGGGAAAAATGAAGTCGATCAGCAACAAATCACTCAATATGAAATCCCTTCTATCGATTTGGTTATCGTGGATTTATATCCGTTCGAGGAAACCGTGGCTTCGGGTGCAGATGAGAGTGCTATTATCGAGAAGATAGATATAGGCGGTATCTCTTTGATAAGAGCGGCTGCTAAAAATTATAAAGATGTCGTTATCGTCGCATCGAAAGCTCAGTATGCTCCGTTGTTGGCTATGTTAAAGGAGAAGGGAGCCAGCTCTTCGTTGGAAGATCGTCGTTGGTTCGCCAAAGAGGCTTTTGCCGTATCTTCGGGATATGACAGTGCGATATTTAACTATTTCGACGGAGACGAGGCTTCGGCATTCCGCTATGCGGGAAATCATGCCAAGACTCTTCGATATGGTGAAAATCCTCATCAGAAAGGAGTCTTCTACGGTAATTTCGAGGAAATGTTCGATCAACTTCATGGAAAGGAAATTTCCTATAACAATTTATTGGACATAGATGCGGCGGTATCGTTGATTTCGGAGTTCGACGATACGACATTCGCTATATTGAAACATAATAATGCCTGCGGTTTGGCATCTCCGGGAAACTTTGGTGGAAGCCTGGAAAGCTGCTTTGGCAGGAGATCCGGTCTCGGCATTCGGAGGGGTATTGATAACGAACCGCCCGATCGATAAAGAAACTGCCGAAGAGATGCATAAAATCTTTTTTCGAAGTTTGTATCGCACCGGGCTATACGGCTGATGCGCTCGAAGTTCTTGAACAGAAAAAGAATCGTATCATTCTCGTGCAGAAACCGTTCAAAGCGTCGAATCGCCAATTCCGTTCGTTGCTGAACGGGGTGTTGGTACAAGATCGCGATTTGTATCGAGAAAAGCCCGAAGAGTTGAAGCAGGTTACCGAGAAAGCTGTTACTCCGGCTGAGGTGGAAGATTTGTTGTTTGCCAATAAAATTGTAAAACACAGTAAATCGAATGCAATCGTGCTGGCTAAAAACCGTCAGCTTTTGTGCGAGCGGTATCGGTCAGACTTCGCGGGTAGATGCTTTGCGTCAAGCCATAGAGAAAGCTCGTTCGTTCGATTTCGATTTACAAGGGGCTGTAATGGCTTCGGATGCATTTTCCCCTTTGCCGATTGCGTGGAAATAGCTCATGAGGCCGGGGTGACTGCTGTAATTCAACCGGGTGGATCGGTTCGTGACAACGATTCGGTAGAATATTGCGATAAAAACGGCATGGCTATGGTAATGACCGGTATACGGCATTTTAAGCACTAATATAAATTATTTAATCAATAACCGATATGGGATTATTTTCTTTCACACAAGAGATTGCCATAGACTTGGGCACAGCCAATACGGTGATTATCCACAACGATAAAATCGTGGTGGACGAACCTTCGGTGGTTGCGCTGGATAAACGTACGGACAAGTTGCTGGCGGTCGGTGAAAAGCTCGTTTGATGCATGGTAAAAACCCATGAAAATATACGCACGATCAGACCTTTGAGAGACGGTGTGATAGCCGACTTCTATGCTGCCGAGCAGATGATTAGAGGTATGGTAAAGATGGTTAGCTCCAAAAGTCATTGGTTCTCGCCTTCTTTGCGTATGGTAATAGGTATTCCGTCGGGAAGTACCGAGGTTGAAATTCGTGCGGTGCGCGACTCTTCGGAGCATGCCGGAGGACGAGATGTATATATGATTTATGAGCCTATGGCTGCCGCGATAGGTATAGGACTTGACGTTCAGGCTCCCGAGGGAAATATGATTGTGGATATCGGTGGTGGTACGACCGAAATTGCCGTTATTTCGTTGGGTGGTATCGTGTCGAATAATTCGATACGGGTAGCTGGTGACGATTTGACGAACGACATACAAGAGTATATGGGGCGTCAGCATAATGTGAAAGTGGGAGAACGTACGGCCGAATTGATCAAAATCAATGTGGGGTCGGCTTTGACTGAATTGGATAATCCTCCCGGAAGATTATGTCGTACATGGTCCGAATCGTATGACGGCGTTGCCTATGGAAGTCCCCATTTCTTACCAAGAGATAGCTCATTGTATCGAGAAGTCTATCTCGAAAATCGAGGCTGCCGTGTTGAATGCATTGGAACATACACCTCCTGAATTGTATGCCGATATTGTGCGTAACGGTATTTGGTTGGCCGGTGGAGGCGCTTTATTGAGAGGATTGGATAAACGGTTGACCGATAAGATAGGAATACCGTTCCACATCGCCGAAGATCCGTTACATGCCGTTGCGAAAGGTACAGGCGTCGCATTGAAAAATATCGACCAGTTCTCCTTCCTCATTCGGTAACAGAAAAGATACATCGACAGGCTTTGTCGTTTTTAGAATAGACGAGTTACAAAAGTGAAAAAAACTTTTGTAACTCGTTGTGGTAGAATTAATAAGAAAATGCGCAACTTAATCAATTTTTTATTGAGGCATAGCTCATGGATAGTACTTGCTATTTATGTAGCGATAAGTTGCGTGTTGTTGTTTGGACGAAACCCTTATCAGCGTAGTATTTATCTCTCGTCGGCCAATCAAGTGGCATCGGCTGTTTATGATTTGCAATCGGAAGTAACTTCATATTTTGGATTGAGAGAAGTAAACAGGGATTTGCAATTACGAAACGGAGAGTTGGAGATGGAGGTAATAAATCTGAAAGAACAGTTGAATCGTTATAGGTCTTCTGTGGGAAAAAGATACGATTCCTTTCGATTCCGTACTTCATGATTATGATTTTGCAGTGGCTCGTGTTGTGAATAACAGTGTAGCGCAAATAAACAATTATATAACGATTGACAAAGGGCGAGCCGAAGGTATAGAGCCGGAGATGGGAGTGGTCGATCAGAACGGTGTCGTGGGTATTATCAATGTTGTGGGCGAACATCATTCCGTGGCCATATCGGTTCTTAACCCTAAGTTGCGTCTCAGTTGCAAGGTAAAAGGCAGCGACTATTTCGGGTCTTTGGTTTGGGATGCGGTGAGTCCTCGTTACGCCGTATTAGAGGAGATGCCTCGGCATGTGGAGTTTGCTCCGGGAGATACGATTGTCACGAGCGGCTATTCGTCTGTGTTTCCAGAAGGAATTATGGTGGGTATAATCAGCGATTATAAAAAAGCAGCGTGACGATAATTTCTATACATTGCGTGTGGAGCTAAGTTCCGATTTTAGTGGCTTAGGGTATGTGCGCATTATATCGAACCGACAAAAGGAAGAACAGGATAAACTTGAAAGGAGGCTCGATATGAATAGTTGGTTACGATATTTTTTCTTGTTTATTGTAGTCGTATTCTTGCAGGTTACGATAGGGAATAGTATACATTTATTGGGAGTTGCCATTCCTTTTCTTTATATTTATTTTATAATCAGGTTACCTCTATCGCTCTCGGTTAATTGGACTTTAACGCTTGCTTTTATTCTTGGGTTGGTAATCGACATATTCAGCAATACGACGGGTATGAATGCTTTTGGCTTGTACCGTCGTTGCCTTTTTGAAAACCGATATTGAATCTTTATACGCCGAGAGGTGAGGATTATAGCGAATCGGAGCCCTCTATACGCAATTTCGGAATGTCTTTGTTTGTGCGCTACGTGCTTACATTTTCACTTTGTTTCTGTACCCTCCTTTTCGTAATAGAGTCTTTTTAGCTTTTTCGATATAGGAAGATTAATTGTTCGTGTTTTTAGCCAGTACTATATTGACATTTCTTGTGATATTGGGAATGGATAGTTTAACGAAATCGGGACGTGAGAAAAGACTATAAATTAGAGAGGCGTAAATATGTGATAGGCGGCATCGTGTTGGTGATTGCTTGCATATATGTCGTGCGATTGTTTTCTTTACAAGTGTTGAACGACGACTATAAGCAACACGCCGATGGAAACGCTTTCTTGAAAAAAACACATATCCTTCTCGTGGCCTTATTTATGACCGCAATGGAAAGTTATTGGTTTTTAATCAACCGGCATACGATGTAATGATGATTGTACGAGAGGTTCGCCCTTTCGATACACTCGATTTTTGCCGGACTGTGGGGATTACGAAGGAACAATTCGATAAGCGCATGGCGGATATGAAAAATCGGAGGTTGAATCCCGGTTATTCGTCATATACGCCTCAGACATTTATGACCCAGTTGTCTGCGCAAGATTATGGACGGTTACAAGAGAAACTATATCGTTTCCCTGGTTTTTTCATTCAAAACCGTATGCTCAGGGAGTATGCTTACCCTGTGGCTGCGAATGTATTGGGGAATATTCGGGAAGTGTCTCCCGGAGATATAGAGAAAGACAGTTATTATACTCGGGGAGATTACACCGGAGATTTGGGGATAGAGCGCTCTTACGAAAATATTTTACGTGGAGAAAAGGGGGTGGAGATTTTACTGCGTGATGCTCATGGCCGTGTTAAAGGAAGATATGAAGACGGGCGTTATGATGTAGCACCTGTTTCGGGGAAAAATCTGAATTTGTCGTTGGATATCGAGTTGCAGGCCTATGGTGAGAAGTTAATGCAGAACAAGATTGGGGCTATCGTTGCTATCGAGCCGTCTACGGGAGAGATATTGGCGATGGTTTCGAGTCCCACTTACGATCCCTCCATGCTGGTTGGCAGGGAGAGAGGTAGAAATTATTTGAAACTGAATAGAGACCGGTACAAACCTTTGTTCGATAGAGCTTTGATGGCCGCATACCCGCCGGGATCGACATTTAAGCCTACACAGGGACTTATTTTCCTGAACGAAGGGATCATCACCGAGCATACTCTTTATCCCTGTTATCATGGGTTTGTGTCGGGACGGTTGAAAGTCGGCTGTCATGGGCATGCATCACCTTTATCGTTACTTCCGGCTTTGCAAACTTCGTGTAATGCGTTTTTCTGTTACGGATTGCGTTCGATGGTCGATAATCGGAAAAAATATCAATCGCCGGCGAAGGCGTTCAATGTTTGGAAAGATTATTTGGTATCGATGGGGTATGGATATCGTTTAGGGGTAGATTTACCGGGTGAGAGTCGAGGCTTTATTCCCAACAGTAATTATTACAACAAGGTATATGGCGAGAATCGATGGAGCGCATTGACGATTATATCTGTCGCGATTGGACAAGGAGAGGTCTTGGCGACCCCGTTGCAGATAGCCAATTTGTCGGCGACGATTGCCAATAGGGGGTATTTTTACACTCCGCATTTGGTTCGGGAGATACAAGATACGGTTATCTCCCCGGAGTTTACCGTTCCTAAACATACTATGGTCGATTCTCACTATTACGATTATGTCGTAGAGGGTATGCGCATGGCTGTAACCGGCGGGACTTGCCGTATAGGTGCTATACCGGGTATAGAGGTGTGCGGAAAGACGGGAACGGCACAGAATCCTCATGGAAAAGACCACTCGGCTTTTTATGGGATTCGCTCCGATGGACAACCCCAAAATAGCTATTGCCGTTTATGTGGAGAATGCCGGATTCGGAGCTACGTATGGTGTACCTATTGGAAGTCTGATGATGGAGATGTATCTGAACCGGAAGATTGCACCGGAGCGGAAATACTTGGAAGAACGTATGTTGCAATCTAACACAATCATATACAGTGGGGTCAAAAAGCATTAATATATGGCGGTCTATCGACTGGATGACGGTAATCCTTTATCTGATTCTCGTTCTTTGCGGTTGGATAAGCATTTATGCCGCCAGTTACGATTTCGATAATGCCAGTATATTCGACTTTGCCGAGCGGTCGGGGAAAACAGTTGATGTGGATAGGTTTGTCGCTCGTATTGGCTTTTATGATTTTAATGGTGGATTTCCGGGTTTATGAAACTTATGCTTATCTATTCTACGGGATTATCATACTTTTTTGCTTATCGCCACCATATTTTTAGCCCCCGATATAAAAGGGTCCCGTTCGTGGTTGGTGTTGGGGCCTATCAGTTTACAACCGGCCGAGTTCGCTAAGTTTGCCACGGCTCTTGCTTTGGCCCGGTCTTTCGGGACGTATGGGTTTTCTTTGAAAAACAGACGGGATTTATTCCGTGCGGTTTTTATCATATTGTTGCCTATTGTTTTGATTATCGCTCAAAAGGAGACCGGTTCGGCGTTGGTTTTCGCATCGTTGATATTTGTTCTGTATCGGGAAGGATTATCGGGATTGTTCCTTTTCTATGGTCTTTGCGCCGTGGTCTATTTTGTGGTTGCCGTCAAATATTCGAGTGTATTATGGGGGAGATTCCTGCCGGAGAAGTGTTGGTTTTCGTACTTATTCTTTTGGTGGTGGTCGGAATGTTGTTATTCTATCAGAGAAACAGTCGTGCGGCTCGTTATTTGATGCTTGGTTATTTGGCGGTAGGAGCGGTATGTGGCATTTTGATGTATTTCGATGTACCGGTTAATCTCTTGTATGTTTGTTGGGAACTACGGCCGCCGTCGTCGTTTATCTGGTGCTTCTTTACTTCTCGACTCGTTCGTTGAGGATTCTTACTATCTTGGCAACGGCCATCGTATCGGTCGTTTTCCTGTTTTCTGTGGATTATGCCTTTAATGAAGTGTTGGAGTCTCATCAGCAGAAACGGATTAAAAGTGACACTGGGTATGGAGGAGGACTTGCGCGGTGCAGGATATAATGTGAACCAGTCGAAAATCGCCATCGGTTCGGGGGCTTTTGGGGAAAAGGTTTTCTGAATGGGACTCAAACGAAATTGAAATATGTGCCGGAGCAAGATACCGACTTTATCTTTTGTACCATTGGAGAGGAGGAGGGCTTTTGGGGAGCCGTGGGTGTGATTGTCCTTTTCGTCACGCTCATATTCAGACTTCTAGCTATCGGAGAACGGCAGCATTCTGCTTTTTGGAAGGGTATATGCTTATTGTGTGGTCTCGATATTGTTTTTTTCATTTGGCTGTGAATATCGGTATGGTCATAGGATTGTGTCCTGTTATCGGTATACCTTTGCCTTTTTTCAGTTATGGGGGTCGTCGCTGTGGGGATTTACCATTTTGTTGTTCGTTTTGTTGCGGATAGATGCTTCGCGAGCCGAAAGGCATTAAACCTGCTCCCTCTATATCGCAGTGTGATACCCCGCCATGCTACGGGACAGGTAGGGGGAGAGGGTGATACTTGATTTTGTTACTGTCACTGTCGATATTTTTCTAACCCCTCCGTCCTTCGGACACCTCCCCTATATTTTGCAGTGCAAAACACAGAGGAGGAGTTTAAGAGTAACCCTCCGTTCATTGCAGATTCAATAATCTCGTTCTACTGTTTCTGTTTTAACCCCCCTCGCCCTACGGGCACTCCCCTATATTCCCTTACGGAAACACAGGGGAGAGGGTGAGATGTATTCCGCTTTCGCCCTTGCTCCGATTTTATGAGCCTTGCTTCACCATGCTACGGGGCACGGCAGGGGGAGAGGGTGATACTTGATTTTGTTATTGCCACTGTCGATATTTTTCTAACCCCTCCGTCCTTCGGACACCTCCCCTATATTTTGCATTGCAAAACACAGAGGAGGAGTTTAAGAGTAACCCTCCGTTCATTGCAGATTTAATAATTTTGTTCTACAGTTCCTCGTTTTGTTCTTGTGCCGTGCGTTTGAATTTCTATATCGAATGAAAAAATAGGCTGTTTTCCGCAACCTTACAGGTCAGATGATTTGATTACGAATGTATAGGACGCAAGTGACTATTTCACCGTTTCTTTTCTTTATCGTGTATTCTGTCTTGCCGTTGAGACCTAACCCTTTTCGCTGTTCCTCCCAAGTTATTTCTTTAACGGGCCGGTCGTTTATAGCTATAATTATGTCTCCGATTTCAATACCGACCTGTTCCGCAATTCCACCTTTATAAAGTCCGTTGATAATCCAACCTTCGCAAATGTCCGTACGGTCGATAACGGCCATATGCGTGACGGAAGATCGGGAATAGGAGCCTTCATTATCGTTTCGTTTTACCCATACGGAGGAATGAACGGGATCCAAGATAATGTCGTAGAGCGACCAGATTTCATTGCCGATGATGCCCACATAGGGCCTGCCCGATGATAATGCTCCTTTCTTATTGAGGGAGCAGTCTATTACAAGATTTTCGAGCGTATCGACCATACAGAATTTTTTCGGCTCTTAATTCAAATTCCTCGGAACCTCCTCCTATTCCCCCGGCCTGTGTCTCGAAGTAGGCTTTGCGTACGCCGGCAAGGTTTAACGCAGATGTCGTTTCATTTGAAAAGAGATTATGGAGCCACTCCCTAAATCCATTCTAAACCAGCCTTCCACCGTATTTGCGGAATCGATTTGCAGATTGGCTTTCACATCGATGCGGTTGTCTTTGAATCGAGCTTCGAGTTTGTGGTAACGGTCAAGCGAGTCGGCCGAAAGCGGTTCTTTTAATTGCTTGATGTAGCTTTCACTGAAATTAATCTCCAAAGGCGTATTTAACAGGTGGGTATTGCCCAGCAAGCCATCGGTGTGCTTTCCAAGAATATCACGCAATTTAATGACCGGGGTTATCTTGTTTTGATAATCTAATTCTCCACAGTGGATTTTAACAGGTTCGATGAAGATGTCGACGGATTGGGGCTCGTTGTTACCTGCTCCTCCCATTCTTGCTATTCCTTTTTTCCCGAAAGCATTTTGCAGATTATTCAGTTTCAAATAATCTTCATCGAGGTATAGAAAGTCGGCGCCCGTATCGTAGATAATAGTGACGGGAATGGTGTCGTTCAGCCTTACTTGAAGATATAAATGACTGTCAAAGATAAATGGTATAGTTCCGCCGGGAATACTGGCATGACTTTTCGAGGCGAATAGAGCCGGAAAAAGACCGATAAAGCAAAGTAATTTTTTCATAAGCGGAAAGGGGGTATATTGTGCAAAAGTTATGTACAGTTCGAGGGGAAAACCCCGTTCGTTCGAGTTTTCCCCTCGAACCGTATCGTATTTTCAGAGATAAATCTATTGGCTCGGCATTCCCGTTATATCAACTTAAAGACTACGGGCAGTGTATATTTCACATTTACTTTTTGTCCGTCTTGTTCACCCGGTTTCCAGTCGGGGGAGTGCCGAGACGATGTCCAACGCAGCTTGGTCAAGTTCCGAGGTTACGCCTCTAATGACTTCGGGGCTCGATACTTTCCCGGTTTTATCGATAACGAATTGTACGATTACCCGCCCTTCGGTTTGTTCGTCGATAGCTTTTTGCGGATATTTGAGGTTGCCTTTGATGAAAGAGAGCAACGCTTCGGTTCCGCCGGGAAATTCGGGCATGACTTCTACGGCATCGTATGTTTTGCCGGGAAATTCGGGCATGACTTCTACGGCATCGTATGTTTTACCAAGCGTGTCGGGGACTTCGATTGCGACCTGGGTTGCCGTTTTGTTTTCCGATACTGATTGTTCCGACAGACTCGTTTTGTCCGAGGTATTGGAGCTACAAGCTCCGAGCAAACCCATTAAGATGATAATCATCGAGGATAATAATGTCTTTTCATGTGTCTAAATTTTTTAAGTGAATATATCAGGTTAATTTGAAAACGATGGGAAGGGTGAACCGTACACTTACGGGTTGTCCGTCTTGCTGTCCCGGTTTCCAACGGGGTAGTTTGTTAATAACATCTATGGCGGCTTGGTCGAGATTTTTGTTTATGCCTTTGAGAATTGTGGGATCGGATATTTCTCCATTGCTGTTTACGACAAATCGTATGATTACCCGTCCTTCGGTTTGTTCGTCGATAGCTTTTTGCGGGTATTCGAGATTGTCTTTGATAAAAGAGAGCAACGCTTCGGTTCCGCCGGGAAATTCGGGCATGATTTCCGCGACTTCGAGGGAGTTTCCGATGTTTCGGAAGCGGTTGTCGAGCTATCTTTCGTTTGAACTTCCGAGGGTTTGGGGAATACTTTTTCAATTTCGGATTGAAGCGGTTGTTGGTCTGTACAGCATTGGTTGGCAGTTACGATAGCCAAGAAAAGGGGTAGTATCAGCAGATATTTGAATACAGATGTCGTTTGTGATCGCTTCCGGTTAATCATGCGAATGCGGGTTTTCAAAAAAAAGAGTAATTGAACGGTATTGCGGAAGGGAGTTCGTTATTCGATTGTGAAATGTCGAGTAACAGGTATTGGTATGTCTTTTTTTTCTTGTTCGTCGGGAATCGCAGCCTCGTCGGCCATATATTCGAGATTCAGTCTGATTTCTTTCAGCAATAACCAGCTTAACGGATTTATCCAACATAATGCTGCCATACTTTCGCCTAATAGGACATCTATGGTATGTAATTGTCGTATGTGTGTATTTTCGTGTCGGAGTATTCTTGTGAGCGTGTTTTTATTTTGCAAAAATGGAATGAGGAAGAAATATCCATCGGAAGAAGGAACAGGGTTGTATGTTTTCGTCGCAGACGATTATATGGCTCTCCCCGATGATACGGAGCTTTCCATTTGCCCGCAGTTTTATTATCGAAGCTATTCTCAAAAACATGCGTAACAAGAATAGCGAGCATATTCCTCCGTATAGATAAGCTATCAACGGGTATATGTCAAAGGCTTTCTGGGGGACTGTTTCTCCCATGCTGTAAAGTACTTCTGGAAGTGTAATTTGCAGATGGGCCGAAATAATAGGGTCGATGTCGGGAATGTCGTACCACGGGTAGGTCGTGGAGAATAACACGATACTGATGAGTATGAGCCTTCTTAACCCGAAAAATGTATTTTGCGAGAATAGAACTTTATAGCATAAATATAATAGACTTAGTGCTATGTTTATTTGTAGTAGATATAGTAAGAAAGCCATATTTTCAGTTTTTATGGGTTAGCTTTTACCTCGTTCAATCATTTCGATGATTTGCCGCAAATCTTCTTCCGAGAGTTTTTGTTCGTGGGCGAAGAATGTGACCATCTCTTTATAGGAATTTGAAAATAGCTTTTACGATTCCCGATAAGAATTTTTTTCTTATATTCGGTTTGGGTTATTCGTGGAATATATAAATAGGTATTGCCTATTTTCTCGCTCGACAGAAATCCTTTTTTCTCCAAATTTTTGACAATCGAAGCGACTGTCGTGTAGGGCGGTTGCGGTTCGGGCAGCTGTTCTAGGAAATCTTTGATAATGCCTCTTTTCTTTTTCCAGATGACGAGCATTATTTCTTCTTCTTGATGTGTCAGTTTTTCCATGTGTTATTATTACGATTGTTTCGCAAATCTACGAAATTTTCGTAGATTTGAAATAGAGTGTGTCGAATATTTGAAAGTATGTTTTATTTTTTTAACTTATTAGGCTGGTGAGAGAGCCGATCGGATTTTATTGAAGGGGTTTATAAAACTTTTCTCTCCTATTTACATCGGATCGGTGGCGAAAGGTAGTTCCCATTGTTTTACTCATCGGAACGGATTGTGTGGGTCCACCCTCCACCTGTCAGATTTATTCTCTTCTGTTGCAATCGAAAGAGGATCGATGGAATCCGGGTGCAGGTTCGCCAATGGGATTACCGGCGGGAGCGCCGCACCAGATGCTCCCGGATAGGGGCGATAAGGGCTGCGGGTGTGTGCCGGGATTTCGGATCCGGCTGTCGTGTAGTCTTCTTGCGGGTCCTTATCGGCTTCGTGAGCGGAGGCCAGTTGTGCGGATTCTTTTTCTTCGGCCTCGTGCGTTTCGGTTTGCCTTCTGAGGGCTTCCCGGCGGCAGGCTTCGAATCGTTCGCGCTCTTCCCGTTCCTCGTGTGTGTCGAAGATTTCTTCGTGGTCGACGAGGAACTGAGTGGACTCGATGTCGTATAGTCCGGCTTTTCGGAAGAGTTGGTTGCGTTTCTGATAGTGCCAAGCGAGAGTTCCTTCGGCTTGCATTTTCTTCTTGTCGTTTCGTGGACGTTTTCGCTCTTGGGAATGTCTTTCGAGCTTGTCGATACAACGAATGACGGCGAGCATGGTCAGCCTGTCCCGACGGGGGTCGAGTTCGAGGAGGATCTTGTAGTATTTGATGAGCGCCACTTGTCGGTAGTTCTCGATTTCACCTCTCAGGTCTATGGTCGTTTCGAATCTTGTATCTATCATCGCTCGTTTGTTTTTTTTTGCGAAGGTAGGATAGGGGGATAGTGGAATTATGTCATGATTATACTTTCTATTCGTTTATTCTTCTTAGCAGCGAGAGGAATGAACCCGGAAGGGCTGCCGCAATTATCGGGGGCTTGCTTGTATTCTAACCCTCCTCTATTACTTTCACTGAGGGTATTTTAACCCCTCCGTCCTTCGGACACCTCCCCTATAACAAAACGCAGGGGAGGAGGGGAGAGTAACCTTCCGCTCATTGCGGTGCAATACTCCGCATACGGGGCACGGCAAGGGGAGAAGGTGATACTTGATTTTGTTACTGCCACTACCGATATTTTTCTAACCCCTCCGTCTTACGGACCCCTCCCCTATATTTTGCGATGCAAAAACACCCCGTAAGGCTACATGGGGCACGGCAGGGGAGAGGTTGGGAGTAGCTTATTTTTCTTCTTTCTTGGATACTCGCGGAATGAGAATCGATGTATATAATTGTAGGACAGCAGCGACAGTAAGCAACATAATCCAATCGGGATCTTCTTTGAACATGAAATATGAGGAGGCTACCAAAAAGAGAGATGAGAATGTTTCGATGTGGTAGAGTCTTTTTAACCGGAAATTTTTCCCTTTGTAACGGAATGTGAGTCTGCAAACGGCCATGCCTGCGGCTCCGAAAGCATAAATGTATGGAACCCACGGCATTTTGAGCATGAACAAGGGCATAGCTGCCCCTATAATGACGGCAATGGAGGATACCATGAATAATATATTGCGTGTTTGCTGGTTCATATTTATCGTATGTGTTATAGTGTTATTTTTTAATATATTGTTCGCGCGACTTGTTCAATGATATTTTTGTCGGTTTTCGTTCTTCTATTCTACGGTTGTAGTATTCGGTCGTATCGTTTTGTGCCGCTATTTGTTTACGCAGGTCGTTGATTTCGGCATCGTATTTTATGCGTTGTATACAGCTGTTTTTCATCGATGAAGATGATGAAAATAATGAATATGGCAAGAAGCAATTTCCCGACGGAGATCCGGTTTAGAATGAATGAGAATACTTTGTTTTTGTCCAGTTTCATCGGAACGAGATTGAAGTCACAGATTTTCGGGTAAAAGTACGAAAAATTTTCTTCGGACAAATGGAGCGTCGTGTTTAGTGTTTGATTCGTCCTGTAAATTTGGAAGTCTGTCTTAAAGTGTTTGTACAATTTATTATGCTGTGTTTCATGTCTATGATGGAATGCCCGGTGAATTACATCACCGGGGAGAACAGAAAATCGAAAGGTTTGCTGTCTCGTAAATCTTTTATAGCATCGCCTGCGCCAAATTTCTCCGTTCGATAGCGGGAGTTTTTCCACTTTTGCCGACGGACTGAAATCTATTTTCTTCAAGTCGAGCCAAAATAAATTGGGGGTAAGTGTCGATTCGAAGTAATATACTTTTGTTCTTTTGATCGGAGATTGACCTCCAACGGTAGAGGAGATGTGCGGTTTGTCAGGTGTATTTATACCTAAAGGGAACCGATACATTGCGCATGTTCGTGAATATTCAGTTTCCCGTCGAGATATTCCAAGATTGCCGTATTTCCGGTTTCGTCGGTAATTGCTAAGTGCAAGGTAGATTCGGGTCCATTGTTCGGCATGCGTGGAGCGTCTATGCGGAAGGTTTCTTTTTTCGGTTCTTCGACAGCTTCGTGCACAGTTGCAAAAATTGTCGAGTACATATTGGGTCCATATACTGATTCCCATTATCGGACGGGTATCGCCCGGCAGTGAATAGACGGACTCGGGCAAAAATAGCAGGCTTGCCACCAATCCTTTTTTTCGTTTATTCCGTCACAGGTTCCTATGTCGTATCCTGTCGCAATTACACTTCCGTATTTAGAGGTCCAATTCACGGTTTCTGCCTTGTTGTATCCGGCTCGTTTCATTCCACGAGGAAAAGACATAGATGTTCGACAATGTCTTCTTTCCAGTCATTTTACGCCTGGTTATTACCATTTGTTCGGGGCCGATATACACGGCGCGTGTACAGGCTTCCGCCATAGGCTCTATGTTCCCGGTTGAAACGGCTGCCAACGCTAAAAATGCTCCTGTCATACTTTTTTTCATTATGTTCATATTTACTTTCATTATAAAGGTTCTTTTTTAGAACAATCGATGGGCGATTATTATCGGTTTAAAAGACATTAAACGGGTTCTTAGGTTTATTTAAGAAGCTGTTTTAAAATTTATAGAGAAATAATATTATCATTGCAGCAGGTATAAAACCCTCCGGCCATATTAAAGCCTCGTTCTCGCATCTTGAATCCCTTGATTTTTTGTCAATAGCCGCTATTGACTGCCTATCGGACTCCAATCTGCTTCAACATAGATCCTCAATCTGTCTCGGAATAAATTTAAAACAGCTTCTAAGAATAGCGAGGTGGAGTTGGCGGGTGCGTTATGGCTAAAAAGCGAGGGTCTCGAAATACTATTCGAGACCCCTTTTTTAAGATTTTTTATTTTCTCTGATCGTTGGCTTATCAGAAAGCTATCGAATAGTTTCGATTCGGAAACTTTGACTACTTTTCCGTATTTTTCAAGAGCCTTAGTATCGAAATCTTTTCAGGTTTCTACGATGGCGATAACAACCAGTTTTCCCTTGATGTTTTCGTTGTAGAAATCGATGATGTCCTCGAATTTTGAGGCGCGTTTCGATCTTTTTCATTTTGTCGATGGCCGGATGTATAGCCCACATTCGTTTCCATGCCTCATATACGGGCACTTGCAGAACGGAATCCCGGTTTCGCACTGAGGATAAGATTCTTTGATATTGGTTTTTACTACGTCGAAACGTTCAGGTGTGGACGGCATATCTTTCAACAAATTCATGTAAATTTCGATAGCGTCGACGTTTGTCTCCCGACAAATCGCGAAATAGCGTGTTTCGACCGGCAACGGAGTGAGTCCCCACGATACCGTAGGAGGTATATGCCATAGCTCGTTTTTCGCGAATTTCATCTACGACGAGGTGCTCCCAACTCGGTCTAAAGTAGCTTGAAAAAGGCTTCGATGAATATATCGTCTTTACATCGAATGGTTTTCCTTCTATAAAGAAGTATATTTTACTTTGAGTCGCTTTGCTGTTGGGCAGGAAGAAAAATCGTATTTTCGGTATATTGTTGTCGAGGACGTAACATTTCTTGCGCTTTCAACGGCAAGTTTTGGCTCAATACTTGATATACACGTCGAACGGCGCTGTGCCTACGTAATAGATTTCACATTCGTAATTCGTGGCGGCTTGAAATTGGGTCGTCAGATCTGTAATCGAAAGGTCTATTAAATCACGAGTGGGGATGCGCTTTTTCGTAGATAGTCTGAACTATCTCTTGTATAGTACATTACGACGTAAGTGGCACTTTCCAATGTCCCGATACTGCTTTTTTTTCCTCCATCTGGCGAGAACCGAACGCGCTGCCTGATGAGGCTTTTGCAACTGCTTGTCGTCGAGTTTGGGGAAAAGGATTTGTTTGGAAAGAAGCTGGCAGGCTTTTACCAAATCTTTTTCGTATCCGCTCATCATGACATACATGTAGTTGTCGTCCACAGCGTATGTGTGCACTTGCATTTAATCCCGTCCATAGCCCGTTTGAAATTTTCAACGGTTCGATATCGGGCAGCATACCTGCGTTGTTCATCAGGGCGACGGCATATTCGAGTTTAGGTATCTTTTTCGTTCCGATGCCGTATTTTCAAAGTCATCGTGAATACGTCGTTCTCGGGTTGAGATTGTAGAACAGTTTGCTGCGAGTGTTGATTTGCTTTTGTTGGATAGAGTTGAAGTCGCAGTATTTTACTTCGGGCATGTTGACCGGTATACTTTCTACCCATTTAGCATATATTCCGATTTGGCTCCTTTTTTCGTCTCGATGGGTTTGTAATCGGGCTTTTTCAGTTTTTGTCCTTGTTGTCGAGGTTTTTCGCTTCTTTTGAATATTCAAAGCGAGGTAATTGTCGTTAAAGTATTTTTTGCTACGGCTTTCACTCGTCGATGGTGACGGCTTTGACTTTTCTTTGAAGTTGACGATGTCCGACGGATCGGCTCCCCGTATTGAAAAAGAGAGGCTAAGATATAGGCTTTCATTTCGTTCGATCTCATTTGCAGGTCGTATTCGCGTATCAGGTTTTGTTTGATAGCTTCGAGGGTCGCTTCGTCGAACTCCTTTGAGATGCGCCTACGCTCATGATGTCGCCGTCGAGTTGCAGCTTGTCGAGGATACCGGTTTTTTGTGAATTGAGAGAAGTTGGCAACAGATTTCAATGCGATTTTTCTTTGTCGTTCGAAGGAACCCATTGTAAATGAGGGCCAGCATAGGATAATAGAAAATTTTCGCGCTCTTTTTCCGTGCGACCTTTGAATTGGCGGACGGGTTTCTTTTCCCGATGTATCTCGGCTCGGCGGGGAACTTTTCGAATTTTATCGCGAATCCTGGTATTGCCCTTTGGCATGATGTTACCTACCAGAATGATAGACATATTCTGAGGGCCATACCATGTATTATAGAAATGATCAGTTTACTCAACTGGGGGATTTTCGCGTCTGGGGAGACCTGATACCGGGACGGGCATATGGGTGATCTCCGAATGCTTGTTCATAGATGAACTCTTCCCCTCGATCCGCGGGTCGTTATACATGTTGTATTCGTATACGGCTTCCAATTCGGTCTGGAAGCCCTGGAACATGGGGTCTATAAGACGTTCGGAATAGATTTCGAGCCATTTTTCGAGTTGCGAAGGCGGGAAAGAATTGTGGTATTCCGTTTGGTCGTAGCCTGTGCTGGCGTTTAGTCCTTGTCCTCCCATGTGGTCTACCAAAGGGAAAATTCATTTCCTGCGGCATATTGGGCTGCTTCACGGGTCAGGTCGTTAATTTCCTTGTCTACGGCTTCGCGGGCAGCGGGTCGCTTAATGCTGCTCGTTCGTCATACTTGGCGATAATTTTTTCATAGATGGGTTTCTCTTTTTTCCCAATCCAGTGCATCGATGGTTTGGGTCCCTTTGAACATGACATGCTCAAGTAATGAGCCAGTCCGGTGTATTGTTCGGGATCGTCGACCGAGCCTGCTGAAAACGATCATACCGAGATACATCGGGTTTACTGTCTTTAAATGTAAACCGTTGCTCCATTACGTAAGTCATTACGCTAAGTTGTTGGGCTTTACCCGGATTAAAAACAGACATAGCGCGATAAAGCACAATAGATGTTTGATTTTTCATATTGTTAAGTATTTGTGTGATTGTGTTTGCAAAATATTCCTATTCTTAGGAGCAAAAATAACATAAAATTACTAACTTGTAGTCGTTTTTGACAAATTTAATTTTGAATGTTTATAAATTTATTCTTGAAAAGATTGTTATTTGCCGGATTGCTGGGGGTGATTACCTCTCTTGGGCTTCGGGCAGGAGAGCCTACAACTATGTGGCCGTATTTATTCGATGATTTTATGGAGGCTTCTATTTATTCCAAATCGGGGAATAAAGGGGAGGGCGAAAGTAAACATTCATTTATTGCGTAACGATTTGCATTATTTGAATGGTTCGTAGATATACTGTCCCGATAATCAGAATGATATCGGTCCGGGTTGTTTTTGCCGACAGTACCGAATTCGTACGTTGCGAGAATTTTTTATCGAGGTATTGGGCGAGACACCGCAAGCGATTCTCGGTCGTAGGATTGCAAAGAGTTCTTTGATGTAGCCCTCTTTTTAGTGGAAATAGTTGGGTGATTCCATAAGAGTTTTTGT